>Ga0222718_10000078_pt1 | contig 92279 bp, 131 predicted proteins | sample C33_27DmetaG_FD_165045 | JGI IMG/M metagenome (GOLD analysis project Ga0222718, IMG submission 165045) | Estuarine water microbial communities from San Francisco Bay, California, United States - C33_27D | ecosystem: Environmental > Aquatic > Marine > Unclassified | place: USA: California...
AAGAACCTAACTCACTTTTCGCTACGGATATTCTATTTGCGACAATAGCTTTAGGAGAAGGACCTCTTTACAGAATTAATCCTAATGGCCCTCAAGATATTGAAGTAAGCGATTCTTCAATTGACGATCTTATCAACTTAGATGGCGATGGCGGCGAAAAAACAAGTGATTTTAAAACACTAAGTAACCCTGGTACAACTACACAAGCTCCTCTTAAAAAATTTGGTGATGAGTCTATAACTCCTCAAAATTTTGCTTCTCCTGTTAATCTTAAAAAAGGAAACATCGATGGAGTTCCTGAGAGCAGAGTAATTCTTCAGGATACTAGTGCGTTTTCATGGGATGCTATTAGATTTTTATTTGTATGTAATTCTTTATTCCAACAAGATGATCAAGGTAATGTGTCAGGACACTCTTTAACTGTTCAGGTGCAGATGTTTGATAGAGCAGGCCAACCTTTGACGTATCCCACAGGGCATTCAAAGGCTGGAGAGTTAATCTTAATTAAAAAAACAATCTCTGGTAAAACTAATGTTGCTTATAAGTTTGATGTCACTGTGGAAATTCCAGATTCGCTACAAAGTACTGATGGTTATAAATTTTCAGTAGAAAAAAGCTCAAGTGAGAGCGGTGATTCAAGAATTAATTCTAACGTTCAGATCATCGGCTGGGCAGAAATAGAAAGAGCTCCGCAGTCTTATCCAAGAACTGCACATATTGGGTATGCTCTTAAAGCTATTAACGAGCATGTAGGACAAATCCCTACATTTACGTCAATGGTAAAAGGTCTAATTGTCAAAGTCCCTTCAAACTATAACCAACCTATTTTAGAAAGTGGAGAAATTGATTGGAGACAGGTAGAGGTTCCCGGTCTAGCCTCTCAAGGTTTTTACATAGGCACTCAAGGTTATAGATTACAAAAAAGTGGCAGCACCGCACTTAATGATCCTAATCCTCAAATATATGTAGGAACGTGGGATGGTTCGTTTGTATACTCTTGGACCCAGAATCCTGTCTGGATTATTTATGATATCTTAACTAATAAAACTTATGGATTAGGTATTGAAGAAGACAACATAGATAAGTACAGGTTTTATCAAGTAGCACAGTATTGTGATGGGTGTGATGAAATTACTGGTAAATTTTATGGAGTAGACGGTTTAGCTGATGGCAGCTATCGTAATAAACCAAAAGGATACAACCCTGGCATAATTAGAACACTCTTAACAGGCTTACCTAATGGTACCCCTATCAAAGAGCGTAGATTTATCTGTGATATGCAAATTTCAGATGTACAGCCTACTATGGATATTTTAAATACGATTGCCGCCTCTTTTAGAGGTACTATTGTATATTCGTTCGGTAAACTCTCGCTCGCCGTAGACCAACCTAATCGATATCCGACAATGATTTTCAATGAAACTAATATTAAAGATGGTTCCTTCTCTATCAGTGGTGGCAGAGAAAGTGACATGATTACTGGGGTTGAAGTTAGTTATGTTGATCCTAGAAATCACTATAAAAGAGAAACCGTAAGAATTGATACTGACGATAAAAACGATGGCTCAGATCGTTCTACAATTGAAAATGTTATTAGTCTCGATCTACAAGGAGTTACAAGAAGAAGTCAGGCGCTTAGATATGCACAATATCATATTGCGGCTACAAAGTATCTCAGAAGAACTATTTCATTTACTACTAGCTTAGAAGCTTTATCCCTAGCTCCTGGGGATGTTATATCTGTATCTCAGAATATGACAGGAGTAAATTATGGGTTCGGAGGAAAAGTAGCTAATAATTCTGCTGTAGGTGCGGCTAATCCTAATGTAACTCTAGAACATTTTACTTTTCCAGCTATTACAGATGCAGTATTTACCAATAACACTTATCCTGTAGCACTACGCATTATCAAACAAAAAAATGATAGAATGGATCTATATATAGTTAGTAATAATGCTCCTGATTATCAATTTATTGGCACAGATAATGTATCAGTAGGTGCTGATTTAATTATGCTTACTGTCAGGGATAGATTTAACCCAATTACTGGCGCCTTAGTAAACATTGAAACTGATGGATGGTTAGCTAATGATGCCCCTGAAAAAGGTGATTTGTGGAGCTTGGGAGAATGGGTATCTCCGGGAGATTTAAGCACTAACAAGGCAGGTAAACTCTTTACCGTGGCAGAAATTGAAAGAGAAACTGAAACAGAAGAAATATCTATTGTGGCAAAAGAATATGTTTCTAATGTGTACGTTGATTCTGATACTTTTATAGACTACACTCCTACTGCTTACACAGACATTGACAGTGCTTTTTCAGCACCACCTCCACCAGTATTTTCTTTTAGAGCCTCTCCTCGTAGACTACAAGATGGTTCCGTAGTTGTAGACGGTATAATTGATAATAAAACAGAAAGAACTGGATACTCTCAGAATTTTTCAACTGAATACTTTTTAGCCACGCCAGCAGGTTCTACGCCTGTGACTAATGCTCATCAAAGTGTTTTAAATATTGTAGTAGATAATTCGGCTGTCCTAACCGGTGAACTAGGGCAAAGTATTTTGGTAGGTAAAAATGGATACACAAGTTCTATTGGAGAGGTTAGATTACTTTGTAATAATATTAGCAGTGTCGATGCTGGGTCAAATTTAGAACTCACTGTTGAAGGATTGAATGTAGCTTTTGAAAAAAATATATTTAAACATCTGCTAGAAGTCAATGATGGAACATTCCAAGGGTTAAAAGGTCAAGATTTTGTAACTATTCCTTTAGTTGAAAAGACAGGTAAGAATAGCTTAAAGAATTTTATCGCCTTTGCGGAAGATACCGTTGCCACTTCAGCAAATATAGTAGCTTTTGATAAAACAGTTGATACACTTAAGATTAATGATACTCAAACAGGCGCACAAAAATTATCTACTAGATTACCTGATTTACCTTTTTATGTCAGTATTAATCAAATGTTAGATTCTAGATTTTTTGCAAATAACTCATTTTACGTAAGTGGAAGTAGAAAGCAATTTCAAGTAACTAATACTATATCAGCAGCAGCTGGTTCTGACCTACACATTGAATTGCCAGTAAGACCTAGAGACAAAATATTTACTAGTTTGTTCGTAGATGGTATTGAACGGAGTTCTGGACAATTTACTTTTAATAATAATGAAAAGGTTGCAGATAAAAAAGCTAATATTGTATACCCTGTGCAACCTGGGGATACTGAATTTAGGGTTGATATAGATCACTATACTGTACCAGCTATAGAAGTTGGAGATAATGTACAAACTTCAGTAAATAATGTGTTTCCAGTTATAGCCACTAGTTATGATCCATTAAGTGCTAATTATAATGCCGCACTAAGTTCTAATGCAATTTTTCGAATTGATTTAGGAAAACGACCAGAATCAAATTTAGCTGGCTTTAGTTTTGTGAATATATCTCCTAACCCTGTTGGAACTGTGGCTAATATATCTGCAAATACTTGTACCCTAGATTACAGTGAAGTAGAATATCCAGGGTTATTTAGATTAGCTAATAATGGTATCTATGATTTACATTTATCAACTGATTACACTCAGTTGTTTTTAACTGATGATCTTGTTATTCCTAACTTACCGCTAGGGGTAACATCTATAAAGGCTAGGAATATTAATCAGTTTTCTCGTAAAAGTCCTTTCTCTGAAAGAACTATAAGAGTAAGCTCTTTACCTATACAAAAAGTAGACCCTGTTGAAATTACTGAATCATTGTATAGAGATGCGACTGCTGGCGTATCTGTTCGAATTACTGTCTCATTTACTCATATCCTTGGGCAAGAAGTCACTGATTATGAGATTTCATACAAACTTGATCAAGTTGAGGATATTAATGAAGACGGCGGCGCCTCTAATCTAACATCTTTTAATACTGTTAAAATTCCTGCCACTGGCGTTGATGTGGATGGTAAAATTAGACATACCATCAATTTTACTAATAGAGGAGCTACTAGCGGTGTTAATGTTGTTACCGTTCGAATCGTTCCTTTAAATAAAAGTATTAGAGGTGTCCCTACTACTGCCACCAAAAGAATACTTGGTAAAACAGCAAAACCACAAAATATTTTCAACTTCACAGGCGGCCAACAAACTGACCAGATTACACTTTTTTGGCAGTATGTTAGAATAGACGATGAATTAGCAGACTTAGACTTGAAAGAAGTGGTTATCAGACGTCTTCAAGGTACGCATACAGCTACTTTAGCTAACTTCATTGCAGGTAACCCTTTTGTACAGGTAGCCGCTGGAGTTAACAGAAAGTCAATCCCAATTGACTCATTTGGTACATTTACCTATCTTGCAAGAACTCGTGACACATCAGGTAACTTAAGTGAAAGCGTGGTTGCAACTACAATTACCACTTCTAGACCTAATAGAAACCAAGTTGTAGCTGCATATAACGAAGATAGTCCGAGTGTGACTTTTGCAGGCATTACAAATACAAATAACGGACAAGATAATTTTCCTTCTCTCACAAGTACCTTATTTGGAGGAGTTGTACGTTTTACTGAAGACGGAACTGCCCCTGGTGCAGGTAACCCTTCTACTCTTGTGGATAACGCAAATGCTTCTAGTTCAGGATTTAGTACGATAGCAGGCTCTCCCACAGACATATTAGCAGATGGAGAGGCTACTTATCTCACAGAAATACGAGATTTTGGTGCTACAATTACAGCAGCGGTGTTAATTGAATCTGAAGGTACTCAGTCCATTCAATCTACTTTTAATGATCAGTTTAACCAAATTATTGAAAGCTCTACTGAGGCAACATCTGCAGGACAACTTAAAGATACGAGCTTTGGTGGAATCGGTAGTATTTTAGGGCACGGTAATACTACCTTTACGGGTACTAGTGCAATTAGATTTGATTCAAATAATCAAACTTTGATGAGCACAACAGCGTCAGGAAATGTTTATGCTATAACTACTCGTGGTGATTATACAGGAAATGCAATACCTATAGCAGGTATTACTAAAGCTTCTCCCGCCGTAGTAACCACTAGCGGCAGTGAGCACGGACTTATAAACGGTGATAGAATTATTGTCCATGACGTATTAGGAATGGATGAAATTAATAATAAAGAACTTTATGTAAATAGAGTTAGCGCTACACAGGTTCAGCTGTATACTAACTCTGGCAGAACTACTGCTCTTGATTCTTCTGGTTTTACTACTTATACTTCTTCAGGAGTGTTAGATCAAGGAGACTACGCAAACGCTAATGTCGTCGCATTCATCGCTGGAACTATAGATGCTAGTACTATTAAGCTGGGCAACACATTCTTCGCAAACGGGACATCTACTGGAGGCAATAACTATGCAAATCTTTCTGTGGCCGGAACTAATTACTTACTGGTTGATTTAAAGCAGTTTAATGATTTTGGCTCTGCTGAGACATTTGAAGGAGATTTAGGGGCTGTATCTACTCAGGTATTTATTAGAACTACTACCGCAGATAATTCTGCCTTGTATGATTCTGTTGCAGCTGGAGGCTTTGCGACTGGTAACTTAACTCTTGATTCTGATGGGAATCCTAACTTTGATCAAAAAGATAATGGTGATGGTGGTTTTGTACCCTACGAGGCAGGCACTAGAACCTTGCGACAGTTCCAATTAAAATTTGTAGTAAACAACAAAGAGCCTGAACAGTTTGACTTTACATTTGATAAACTTCGGTATACATTAGAAAAAGAAGTTACAATTTTTACAACAGACGTATCATTTGGTTCTAGTCCTACAACTGTAAACTACTCATCTGCGGGATTTTTGAATAGACCTGTGCTTAATTTTACACCAATCGCAACAGCTACGGCTCAGACAGCGTTAGTATCATCCGCTAGTTCTACTCAAGCACAGTTTACATTGTATGATATAGAGAATAGTACGTCAGCTGGTCTAGGCGATGGACCAATCACCGTACAAGTAACGGCAACAGGAGTATAATATATGTCATTAGTAGATTCCAATACCTTTATTGAGCCAACAGCGGGAACCTCACTTAACTCTGCGCGTTCTCAATATAATAACGCTCTTAGATCTCTTTTAACTAATTTTAAGTCACCTGCTATCCCTACTGCCACCAACATCGTGTCTTCTGGAGCAGGTTTAGGTGAGCAGGATGGGATGCTCTTTAGAAGCTCACTCACAAACGCCTTATACATATCAGATTCAGTACATTTTAAATCATCTCCCGTCGGTGGGAATTTTACTCGTGTAGGTGTCGGTAACAGAGTTGAAAATGGTATTGTGGCTTTAGCTGGTAATATTGCCTCATATGAGGTAGGAGAACTAGTCGCTACCCCTTCAGCCTCTGGTGCTTTGTCAGGTAATGCCCGTCTCTATCTAAAAACAGGCAACGCTTCTAACATGACAGATATCGTTGACGTTGGTATACCTCCCACAAACGCTTCTGTTACTAATGTTATGCTTGCTTTTACTAGTATTACAGCAGACAGAATTAAAGATGGTAATGTTCTTCTAGAAAAAGCTGATTTCACAACAGGCGCAGGAGATGGAGGAGCAGGCGCTGCTGCAACTCTTAAAATTTCATCTGCCGCTACTCAGGATACTTCTATTGGATTTAGTACTCGCGCTACTTCTAATGTCGCATTAATTCACATACATGGATCTACAGGAGTTACTGCCGGTCTTAATCTTAAAGATCAGGTTGGTGCTTATGCACCTATGGCTTCTAACTTAGCTCTGCAATCAGCTATTCAAGGAGGTACTACAGCCCCTGTAACTTTAGTTCCTGCAGGGACCATAGTTGCTTGGGGCGGGTCTACCGCCTCTGTTCCTGCTGGTTGGCTGCGAATGGGGGGGCAGGCAGTAAGTAGGACAACATACGCAGCTTTATATGCCATTTGTGGAGTTAACTTCGGTGGAGGGGATGGCTCATCTACATTTAATATTCCTGACGCTCGTGGTAGAGCTTTATATGGATTGAGTACTGCTATTGGTTTAGGGATTTCGGCAGGAGCTGTGACTGGAGCAGGAAAAGTTACTTCTAATTCAGGTAATGCAAATCCTAATTCACCTACAACAGCTAACTTTTCAACAGGTGCGAAAGACGCAGGTACAGCAGCAGCTATCACAGCTATATCGTTTGCTGGGCACACGCACGATGTTACATTACCACACTGCGTTGTAAATTGGATAATTAAAACATAGGATACAAATGGAATATATACTTTTTCAAATAGACGAAATGAAACAACAAATGGTATTTTGCCATTATCGAGACTTTTCCAAAGGAAAAGCAGCAAATAAATTAGTACAAAGGGCCTTCCCACTTACTTTAATTAGTGAGCATGAGCCTAGAATCCCTGAACTAGTAGAAGGGGAAATCGTAGGAATTTTTTATGAAAAACGTGGCGAAAATGTAGTTTCTGAGTTACAATATTTAGATAAAACTGAAGAGATTACTAAACAAGAAGATAGAGACTGGATCGAATCGTTCGTAAAAAAATGCTGCATAGATATGACACATGATGAACTTCTTAAACCTCCGTCAGTAGACGAACAAGTTGAAGATTTTATCAAAGAATTTTTTGAAAACGATGAATCAGAAGCTTTGGAACAAAAAGATTTCCTAGCAGACTTTTTTGACGAAGTTGCTGAATCTGAAGAGTCTGTTGAACCTATTAAAAAACAAGAAACAACTGAAACTAATGATGTTGTGGCCGCTCATTTTAATAACTCTGAAGAAGAACCTTTAGAAGAAAAAGATTTCTTATCAGAGTTTTTTGCGGAATTAGAATCAGAAGATGAGAAAAAATAATAAATTAAGGAGCTAGTATGGCTTTAACTCGTGTAACAGGGACTGTAATATCAGATAACGCACTAAGTGCTGCTTTATTAGCAAACGGCGCTATCGGCACCAGGCATTTAAGTCCAGGTGCTGTAGGTTTGATTGCTTTAACAGCTGCTGCGAATTCTGCCGCAGTGCATGTTGATCTTACGTCTAACATTAATTCTCTTCAGTCAAATATTAACACTGTAGAGAATAATGTAGATATAGTGTCATTTAACGCAGCTGCTAATAGTGTTCAAGCTACTGCTAATATTGGTATCGTGAGTGGCAACTCGCTCTCTGCCATCGCTAACACTATTCAACTCTTAGCTAACCTTAACCAAACTTCCACAAATGTAACTAATATAATTAACGGTACAACTCCGTTTACCGGTGAAGTAACTATGCAAGATGACCTAATAATAACAGGTAATCTTACAGTAAATGGTGATCAAACTATTGTTGATTCTACAAGTTTAACAGTAGAAGATAGAATGATAATGTTGAATGAAGGAGCAACAGGCTCTCCCTCTAGTGATGTTGGAATACTATTTAATAGAGGTAATCAAGGAAATGCAGCATTCTTTTATGATGAGTCTGCTAAAACATTTACTGTAGCAGATACTCAAGATCCCCCGTCTAACACTTCTTTATCAGCAGTAACTTTAAGTAATATCGCTGTAGGTCTTTTAGCTGCTTCAAATATAACATATACAGGAACTGACGTTCATGTTTCTATGACAGACAATGTAGCTGCTTTGCAGGCTAGAATTGATGCCAATAGCACTTTTGCCACGGCTGTTGAAGCAAGACGTGTAACTAACGTAGCTGTTGCAGCATCAAATGATTTTGTCACATATACACGCCTTAATGCTAATATTAATGTAGTTTCAGGTAATGTTGTAGCTTCAACAGAAATGACACCTTTTACTAACGTTAACACAGCCCTAGGCACCTCAAATTGCTTTTTCGTTGGACGAGATATAACTTCTCATGCTAACATTGCTGTAGTATCTTTAGACGGAATTACCCAAGGTAACACAGAATTTGTATATCACTTATCTAATGATACTATTCAATTTAAAGACGCATCTATCCCGTCTGGTACAGTAGTAACAATATTTAGTTTAGCATAATGAAAAAATATCGACAATTAACAACAGAGCTTACATTTAGGTGTAATGCTCGATGCCCCGCGTGTCATCGTTGGAAACCTCTCAGAGTAAATTTAAATGATAAACAACATACAATTACGTATGACAATTTTCAAAAATTATTCTATCCCGAACTTTTACAAAATGTAGAGTGGTTACTATTAAACGGTAATTTTGGAGACTCTATAATGAATAAAGATTTCAGAGAAATAATTTCATACGTAAAGTCACAAGGCACTAAAATTAAAATACACACAAACGGCGGAATACATGGTCATGATTATTGGACCGAAGTGGGAAATATTTTAACAGATAAAGACATTATAAACTTTGATTTAGATGGTTTAGAAGATACCCACTCTAAGTACCGTATTAATACTAAGTTTGAAAATGTGCTAGCAAACGCAAAGTCAGTTATAGCTACTCAAAGGCCTCAAGTACATTGGAAGTATATTGTTTTTGAGCACAATAAACATCAGGTAGACACAGCTAAACAAATTGCCGTAGATTCTGGATTTACTACATTTTCTACTGTAAAGACTTCTCGTGACGTATTCGCTCCTAAATCTGGAAAATTTGTTCATACTAAAAAAACTGACGCAATCAAGACAGCGGAGAAAATAATTCGTTGCGTGTGGGATGATTGGGGTAAGTGGTATGTCTCTCCAGAGGGTTTAGTTTTTAGGTGTTGTTGGACAGGCGGTCATTACTATGATGAGACATCTGGGGATCGTTTTTACTATCCTCCTAAGTTTGAACGTATGTTTAACGGTTTTCATGTTCCCATGGAAAAGATTTTAAGTTATGATTATTGGAATAAACTTCAAGATTATTTAAAAGGTTATGAGAGATCATTTAAATTGTGTAAATCGCAGTGTGGTAAACTCATATCTTCAATAGAAAAGGAAGAGCAAAATTTAAAGACAGGAGAGAAAACTGTTTTTGATGCTTATGCTCAAAATACAACATATGAAACCTAAAGTGCTACGCAAAGTTGGAAAATTTAAGTTTTTAAGATTCCCAAACCAAGGTATACGCCGTAATGAACGAATTAGAAAACTTGCCACCAGTGGCAAATTGGGTTATTCTACACTTGAGAAATTTATCAATAATGAACGTTCGCTTGGGTATCCTATTAAATATTCCAAGCCAATAGGATTTAAAAGGAAACGTAAATGAAAAAAGATGGACATACGGATGTAGCTTCTTCACGTAGAATGTGCAGAACCATTATTGAAGATGCTAATGATATTTTAGATTCTTTGCCACAAGATATGGAAGCATCACTTCCAACTTGGTGGACTAACAAGCTTGCTAAATGTTCTGCTATGATGAATGGTGCACGTGATTATTTAGTATATTCTACTGATACCCCAATGCCTGAATCTGAAACAGCAGAAGTTCCCGCAGATCAAGTTGTTGTAGGCGATTTTAAGAGTAAACACTTTGATATTTGTCCATCAGCTGTTGCAGTGTATAAAGATATTGAAGCTTCTGATGCGGCAGTTGAGTCTGCAATGCTTCATGATATGCTATTCAAGGTAGAGAAAAAAGCAATCGCGGCAAACATGGCAACTGAAGATCAGGTTGAGAAGACTCAACACTATGCTGATATGATTATGGAATTAGCAGAAGAAATGAATATGGTAGATGAACACGCTTATGTAGAAGATGTTCACATGGCAAAAATGAAAGAACTAGCAAATACGGAAGAAGAAGATAATACTGAGGATAATGATATGACTCCTCCATCTGTGAGAATGATGAATGCCTCTTAAACGCGGTAAATCACAAAAAACAGTTTCTACAAATATTAAGGAGCTTATGAAAAAACCTTCAAAAGCTCGTGCTAAGGGCGTCCGGACTTTAGCCAAACGTATGGGTATTACGCCTAAAGAGGCACAGCGTCGTCAAGCGGTAGCAATAGCTCTCCGTGCGGCTGGTAAACCTCTTAGGAAAAAGAATAAATAAATTTTGACATATATACAGATATTTGTGACAATCAATCATAAATAATCTTTTCTTAAGGAGAAAAAACTATGGCTACTTTTGATAAACGTGGTATCGACGGGTTCGGAGCTTCTATTACTGACATTGCTGCTGCTGATCTAACTCAGGGCAACAACGGTGTGTTGATGTTCCCAGGTACTTACACAGCCCCTACAGCACTTAGCGCTTCTGACTATGCATTTGTAGGTGTCGGAGATCCCGACGAAATCATCATTGATGGTGATATGACTATTGCTAATACCTCATCAGGTGTTATCTCATTTAAAAACATTACATTCCAAGGTTCTGATGCTGCAAAGACATCAAACACCTTTAATGTGACTAAATCTGGAATCGGTTCTTGTACACTGTTGTTCGAGAACTGTAAATTTACAAACGCTGAATCAGCTGTTAACCACTTTGGTACCCTGGCTCAAATGACCACTACAAAAGCTGTTGAAATGAGCTTCTGTGATGGAACAGGTGTTAACTCAGGTATTGCTGCAAATGCAAACGTTGAGATTAACTACTGTCGTCTTGGTGCAGGTGAGCATACTCGTGTTGTTGGTACAGGTAGTCCTGACATCACAGTAACTGTTGTAGCATCAACAGGTGGAGCAAACGCCGGTAATATGACTGAAACAGTAACAGCTTTAATTAGCTAATTTTAAAAAGGAGAATGAAAAATGGCAATGATTGGTAAATCTGCTAAACAACCAAATGAAGGTATCGCTTCTGCGGCAGCTCCTTCACGCGCTGCTGATGGTTCTAACGGAGCAAACGTCGGTCCTGGCATGAAAAAAGGCATGGGGTATATGGACGAAGGCGCACCTAAAGTTGGTGGTAACTATCGCACTGGTGATAATACACCAGGTGCTCGTGGCCCAATTACAAAGGGTGCTCGTGTAGCATCTGAATCTGTAACTGGTGGCATGGGCGGAAGAGTCATTAAGGATATGAAGTAATGGCTAAGTCCATTTCAGGTGTCGAAATGCGAGAAGGTAAATCTGTAACGATTGGGGACAATCGTTACGGTTTGCGTGAAGAGTATGACCCTGCAAAAAAACGTGAAACCCTTGAGTACTATCGTACTGGACATAACTTAACCATTAAAGAGATTAAAAATCCTAACTCTCAGTCGGTTAAAACAGTAAAATAATGATAGTTCCTGAAGTATTTCAGCGTTCGATGCCTAAATTAAAAAAGAAGAAGCAAAAACCCCTAAAAAGGAAATCACTAGTAAAGTTGAAAGACTTATACGGAAAACAAAAAATTAATTATTCTAAGTAAGATAGAGGCGAGCCATCGCCCGGAATTTGAATATTAAGTTTTCCTATCTCTGATTCTAACCACTTTTTATTATAAGGCGCACAGATAAAAATGTGCGCCTTACTTTTTTGCATGATTTCTTTGATCATCGCTTCACTATCTACATCACAAGATATAAATATTAAATCATCAAAGCTTAATTTAGAATAGTCAAATAAAAGACCGTCACAATTAAGTATTTTTATACCATCTTTTAGAGGCCCATACTTTATTAATTCATTAGCAATGACAGCCCTTTCTTTAATTATTTCAAGACCGATTTGTTTTAAGTGAGGATATTTTCTTTGGATATCAATCATAGAATAAGGGAACATACCTGCGCCAATTAGAATAAGACGAGAACACTTATCAAATAATTTTAATTTCTTTTTCTCAGCAAGAGTCTTATATATCCAAGAGTTAGCCTCTGTCTTCTCAAAAACGAGCTGTGACCTGACGGTTTTAAAAGTACTTTCATCTGACAAATCTTTAGCCAAATCATTAAATTCTTTTAACTTGGATAACTCAGACCTAACAATTAAGTCTTTCCAACTTTTTTCTAATTCTTTAATTCTTTTTGTCATTTGAGAACTCCGCAAACCATCCCTTATCATAAGACATTGAACATTTAAAAAACTTTACCAAAGATTGAGAAATAATTCTGTTAGTAATATTCTTATGATCTATTTCAGGAGCTATAAAAACTAAATCTTTATCATCTAAACTATTAAAATCAAAATCTATACCATCACAATGCTTAATTTTTAAGTTGTTTTTAGCTGGGGAATTATTAACTAATTGAAAAGAACTTAGGAAAGCTATCTTATCCCGCTCAACTCCAATAAGCTCTAAGTGTTTGTATTTCTTGTGTAAGTTGAATAGAGAGAATGGGTAATATCCACAACCAATATAGATAATTTTATTACACTCTTGAAACAAACTTAACATCTTCTTTTCCTTTAGCGTAAGGTAAATTACCCCATCTGACGGAGAATGTCTATAAGCAAGAAGACTATAGTTTCTTATTAGTTCTCTTTGATATAATTTATTAGCTTTTTTAGTAAATTTGCTTGGATCACCTTTACTTTCTAAGTATTTTTTCTTAGCCTTTTCTGCAAGCACTATCGCCTCTTTATAATGAGAGGCTAAATAATGTTTTTCGATTAAATCTACTAACTTATCTTTGGTGTATATCACATATCATCTTAGCAGAGTTGCTAGCCCCTTTTAAATTAAACTTGAATTTTGCAGGAGTATATCCATTTAGTACTGTTTCTAAAATCTTGTCTGCTCTTGTAATTTCAGAAAAGTTCATTACTTTATAATAATCATAAGGTTCAAAAGCATATGCTCTTATAAATTGTTCTAATTTTTGCCCTGATTGACGAGGAATCACTATAGAGGGAATTCTGCCCTTTAAAATTTCAGTGGTAGCGTTATATCCACCATAAGTAATATACGCAGAGCAGTCAGTTAGTTTATTACGTAATTCAGGAACATACTCAACAAGAAATATATTTTTGTTCTTTCTACCCCCGATATTCTTATATTTATTAGCAATAGGCATAATAAAATTATACTCTGGAAAGATACTTGCTATATCGGCAATGCGCTTAAATATCATTACAGATTCGTCTTTGTTTAATCCTGTGCTAACAAAAATATTATTGTTCTTGCGAGAGTGGACGGGTTGATCTTCGTCACACACGTAACCCGTGTACATAATTTTATCTTCTATATCATCAATTATACTTTTAGAATTAGCATGTCTAGTTCTATCACTCAAAAGAGGTAAGATCTCTTCATCTCCGTGCACTAATAACGCATCAGCATAATGTTTAATTACTATATTCTGCGTGTATAAAACCCAGTCTTGTAAAGATGAATTATGAGGTTCGTCCCAGGGAAAGTCTCTTACAGAAATTATAATCTTGATATTTCTTTTTTTACACTCTTCAAAGTACCTAAAATATTCGTGGGCAAATTGTTGCCTACAAAAAGGAAATCCTTCACACACTAAAGTTTTAACATCATATTTTTCTAAAGTATCAATAAATCTTTTAATTCTAAAGTATATTAAAGGCTCTTGCATGATGAACTTAAACATTTCATCCATACTTGGCACGGTGAAGTTCTTTAAAAAAGATATGTGAGGTACGCTTAACTTAATAGGAGGCTCAAACAATTGATCCATAACAACTACTTTTTCATGTTTAGCTGTTTGCTCTGCTATGAACTTTATTCGTTGAGAATGTCCTAATCCTCTATAATACTGTGTTAAAAATCCGATTGTCATCTTTTGGAGGGGGCTAAGTAAGTATCACCCATCGGGAATATTTTAGTAATGACATCAGCGCAAGCTCTAGCGATTTCCATATGTTCTTTTTGCGTTCCGTTTTTCTCTCTCAAGTCAATGTAGTGTAGCCACGATCTGAGTGTACCATTTACATAAACTCTAGACTCTATTAAGCCCTCTGGTAGAACTGCTCTTGCTTGCTCTTTAGCAATTCCTCGCTCGATAGCCCAGTTGTACGCTTTTACTGCTGCTAGCCATACTAAGTCTTGCTGACCATTCCAAGATTGTTGTAATGCGTTATCATCAGTATCAATTGAGTTTTGTCTATTTTTCGTATCTTGTAATCTCGCTTCTCTCCTCACAGACTTTAAGTCATTTAAAGGATTAGCATAGCGTTGACTAAACTCTTGAAAAGAAAAAGAACGATGTCTTAGAATCTGTCTAGCAATGTCCCGTGTGGTAGTAATTTCTAAACAAACATTAACCATTTCAAACGGTGACCAATGTCTTTCTCTAATTAAGTATTTTAGTAATTTTTCATTAGTCTCTGTATTATCCTGATTAGAAGGATTTGATACTCTAGCACAATATGCAACAATATCTTCAATGTTTTTAACATCAGTTTCTTCAAACACTTCTTTATTTACTTGTGAATAAGAAATTAACTTAACTTCCACCGTCATCTCCTTTATCTATGTTTTTAGACCATAAAGAGGCCTTTCCGCCTTTTTTACGTATAGTAGAGGTTCTAACTCCTCCATCAATATACTTTTTTATCTGATCCCTGTCGTACCCCACATTAAACTGTCTTTGCTTCTTAACATCGTGAATGTCGGGTAACATTTTTTTCTTAATTTTTTGTATAAAATTTTTAGCTGAACGATTTTTCCATTTAATTTCTTCTATCCAATCAACATATTCTATTACCATTCTTGGCTTATAGTTTACAGAGAAAAGTGCTATCTTTTGAGTAGGTTGTATAGTTTGTACTTCTTTAAATTTATTTTCTAATAAAAGCCATATTTCGTTTCTAAACGTAAAATCAAAAGTAGAGATACCATCTGCCAGACATATACCTTGCTCGTATACTAAATCAGTAAAAGAATTACACTCTATTCTGAAATTTGGGTTAGGTAATTGAGGATATATACCCGTAGGAATTGGCAATATTTGTCCAGGCTTGATTGTTATTGGACTACGAACACACGCTCTGAGATGAAAAAAAGAATCAAGTGGGGTATCTTGGTTAAACCCCCACTCAATACTATACTCTTTTTCAAGCTGTTTAGCTATCGTGCTCTTTTCAATTTTGATATTACAAATTTGAAAGTCTTGCAAGAGGTTCATCTCCTTCTTTACCTGCACATATAGCATCTACACAATATGCCTTAAGATTAATTAATTTTTCATTCCTAATTAGTTGTTCTTTACCTGCATTTAAGTTTTGAATATATTTTGACCTACCCTTGATAGGTAGAGCAGCGATCAAGTTATCTAAAGTATTATACTCTTTAGCAAGTGCTTGTGCTCTCTTTGGTCCTATTCCTTCAATACCTAAGATATTATCAGATTTATCTCCTTCTATAATTCGTGATAACATATATAGGTCTGGAGTAATTTCAAAATCATCTTCTAAAGTTTGTAGGGTGATTTCTTTTCTACTGAAAATGTTAAATACTGATACGTTATTGTCAATCAATTGGTATAAGTCACGATCTGAAGAAACAATCCAGGTATGGTCATATCTATCAGAAATGTTCTGTGTAATCCAAGCAAGAATGTCGTCTGCTTCAACACCCCTAAATTTGAGAACTTCTTCATCTAGTTCTTCTGGTAACGAGTTAAGAACTGCAAAGAAACTTTCATATTTTTTAATTTCTTCTTCATCTTGAGGCTTTTTACGCGTACCTTTGTATTCTTCATGCATATCCATACGATAGTAAGACTTACCAAAGTCAAAACAGACGACGGTACGTGTGGCTTCATATGATTTTGCTAGTGATTGGATAGTGCGTACAAAGTCGTCCCCAAAAGAATCAAAGTTAGGACGTTGTAACCACCTATAAGAAAGGTTATTAGCATCAATAATTAGTAGATTATTGTAAGTTGAGTAGTCTGGCTCTTGCAAGTCTGCAAGGTCATTCCAAGATTTAGTCATTGATATCTCCTGTTATTTATATATAAATATATCAAATATTTGACTTAGGAGCAATGATATTATGTAATTCAGGAGCCTTTATTGATGAATCGATCTTCATTCTTAACTACCTGTATCCAGTCATCAAGTTTTGTTATCTTAAAGTGGCAGCCAAAAGAGTTTACTTCAATATAAAATGGAACTATAGTATCATCATCAAATGCAACAAAGTCTTTTGAACGATTCCATCTAAAGATAAGAAGAGGTTTCTTATTCATCACTTCTGCTTCTCTAACTGTTTGTTTCCAAAATTGAAGCATATCTGTAGTTTTAGAAGTTAATAAGTTATTCCACTCAATATTTTTGTAGTGTTTACATTCGATAGCGTAGGGCCACCAGGCAGTGTCATGAGGCGTCCAAATATCACCTTTTAGGTAATCAATTGCCCCTGATAAAGGCACTCTCCTAAATTCTTTGTTGAACTCACTTGAAAGTCTTGTAGCTATTTTTTGTTCATAAGCTGAACCTTTAGCTTTACTTTTATTATGCGCCATTCATATCCTTTATCACTTTATCGGCAAACAGCTTATTTTCTTTGTCAGATAAGTGATTTGTTGTTCTTACGTGTTCTTTTTCATAGTCGTAAGGACCAGAATTTATTAAATATGATTCTAACCCAAAATAATGTTCATTGGAATACTTATTTACATCCTCATGATAGCGAGGATAAATATTTCTATATAATAGATAATCACAGGGTAAAGATGAAATGAGATGTTGCAAGCACCAAGATTGATATTGCGCAGACAGTCTATACGAGCTACTCATCAAATATTTTTTCATCTGTTCTATTTGATAATTACGTAATTGAGACGATAAATTACCCGAAGTTATAGTAGGAGACTTAGAGAAAGGTGAATCTTTGATTTCGTCTATGTTCTGCCTAAAATCTTCTACGGAAACGGGTATAGAGAATTCGTCATCATCTATCTCAAAACGTTCAGCAGCAGTTAATGATATGATAACAAAATCATCAGAACTTAGAGTGTTTAATGCGTGTTGTAGTTGAAAACATATAGCATAATTACTACAGCCTACTATGGCAAGATTAACTAATTCTGAATCATAGAAATCTGAAACTATACGAGGCCAATGTTTAGCCCCTGTTCCATAGCTAAAACTTTCACCACATACTACAAGCTTGTTCTTTTTAGATCCAGTGTCACGCAATGGAATCCTCCGCTTATAATTCTATCATGCCTTAATTCAAGAGGGATAGTCTCAACACCAAAATAATTAAGTCTTTCATGAATCTGTGTTTGTTTCTTATCTACGATAGCAAGATTCTCATTGACACTGAGTAGATTCATACCAATCCACTCACTAGCTCCCCATGGAAGACCAAGTGGAGGTGTAGTTGGGCCTATGCACTCATTAATCCATATCTTATCCCAATTCTTAAATAGTTCAGGTTCGTTTTCGGGAGTTACCCTATCAGCATTATATAATACAAGACCTTCTCTAATAGGAACAATAGTGCTATCAAGGTGTGCATAAGAATAAAGATCTTTTGCTAAATGTACCTTATAAGAATCTCCAAGAACTCGTTGTAACCACTTAGCTCCATTTTCATTACCTGTGTTCGATACTTGATATAGTATGTCATTATTCACTCGAACACAATTAGCAGCTTCAAAAAGTATTTCTTCATTGTGTAATGAAGGAACGCCTTTAGTATCTTCCTTATAGTTTTCATCATAAAGCAGTGGGACGGGTGCTTTAATCCAATTATAACCTTCATTCCAAAGCTTCGTAAATATTTCTCTATAAGCCCAAGTTTCAAACTGTCGGTTCCAGATAGGAGACGGTGTTTCAATGAGTGTGTCACCGACAACAAGAGTTAAATCTCTAGGGCAATGATAATGCCAATTCTTTCCATGCCATGTAGGAGATTTAGTTTCAGCTGTAGCATAGGTAGTATCAGGACGATGAACTACAACCCCCAAACTTTTGAGTACATCTGATAAATTCTCTAAATCCTCATTTTGTTCTTCAATAATTTGATCTGGATAAAAACCAGTAAACTCTTTGATAAAAGACTCTTCATATTCAGGAAATTGACATTTCATTGTGCTGATATTAGGAATAGAAATAGTAGAGTAGTCAGCAGTCCCTACAATGATTTCTTCTAGGGGATCCCAGTCATTATTGCATGTCAAAAGTCATTCTCCCATCCCAGAGTCTTGAAAAGCAAAGACGATTAGTGTCTCTTCCTCTATTGTACTCAGGATATTCATTAGCGGTGTCTAGACCAAAGTAGACACATTTAGTTTTCTCTAAATTGTATAATTTACAGTATAGGTCTTGTTTAGGTTGGTATTTATCGTATATATACATAGGACTAAATTCTTGCATTAGTCCAAGCCCAAGATATACGCTGCACATATTGATGTAATTATAGTATGGCTCGTTAATAACGTATAAAGGATCTTCAAATATTTCTTTTTGTAGTCTTATACCTATCCTGTAATTTTCTACAGGAAAAACTTTTGATAGGGAAGAAACTACGTATTCTATGCAGGGATGCGATAAATCAATTTCTATTTCAGTAGCTATATTGATATATGCTAAATCAAGAAGCACTGGAATTTCTTTGTCATCACATTCTGTTAAAATTTGTTCAAGATTTGGGTAGAGATCGCAGGTATCAGAAAATGGTGCACTTATAACCAGAACATCTCCTGACTTTAGCTCATCATCTTCTAGCCAATCAAAGCGCATAGAAAAGTACATAGATTTAATCATTTGGTGATAAAAATACTCACCACGGGCTAATCTAAGTCTATTTTTATTTCTATATCTAATATAAAAATGAGCAAATGACTCTGTTGTGCCTTGCGTAAAACAAGCATGTTTATACAGCGATAAACCAGTTAGTTTATGGGGGTCAGATAAAAAATATTTAAACTGACTAAAATAGTCTTGTTTAATACTTTCAAAATCATGGTATGAACTATTAACAGCATATTTCTGAACTAAATAGTCTCGCATATAAACAGTATCACTATCGTAAACACTGTATGCACCCCCAAAAGGTTTATTTTTATTATCAGGAAGATTTGTGTATCTAGCCATTAAGAGTTGAGAAATCCTGAAACTTGAAGAGAATAACGATCTTCTAAACCTGCGTTTGCTGCTAAGTGAAGAACGGTGGAATCCCACATATAGCCAGTATTTGCTTTCCAATGCGTAACTACTGTGTCATTAAACTGAAGAAAGTGTCCTGCTTTCCAATCTAATAGTTGTAGATTAGCTCGGACTTTTAGTCTTTCTTCGTTTGGAAATTTCTTATTAATCTGATAAAAAGTATCACGATGCATAGGATTTGTCATGCCAGGGGGTTGTTTTATAATAGATACTGTAATCGCTTCTATACCTAATTGATTACCTAAATCTGTGTAGTCTATTTCACTGTTATTAAAAAATTTCTGATAAAACATAGTATTATGATGAGTTAGCGATTTTGGAAAGCCACCAATTTTATCGTGAATATCTTTGAGTTCTGTTTTTTGATGCCCTAAACAGTCGTGCTCAAACTGCTCCCACTCAATATCGTAGATAAAATCAAAGTCATAATTTATCTTTACTTCTTTAAGAAACATTTAAGACTCCCACGAGTGCCACCCCTTTTGTTTAAAACCGAATTCTAAGTATGTGTTAATGTTAGCAAGGCTGTCTTTTGATAGCTTTAACAATTCATTTACAAAAATTATATCAACATTGTTATTAATTGCCAAGTCCAAATAATAATTTCTTAACTCTTTATCGTTAGGTAGAGAGTATATACTTAGCATAATGACGTTTTGCCTCTTATTAATCATATCTTCTAGTATAGGTAGATGCTCTAGATGTTCATTTTCAAACACATACCCTGAATACTGAATACTGTTTTGTTCACAGTAGTTTACAATATAATTACGTTGTATATGAAGAGGAATATGCTTATCAAAATGACTATTATTAGATAAATAAATTGAGGCATTATTCGTTTTTACCTTTTCTTGTTCGTATTCTTTTGGTAATCTAAAAAATCCTCCTGGATACCTACCATTAAACTCTTCGCCTTCTACTAGAACATGCCAGTCTATAGCCATTCGAGTGATGTTTGTTTTATTATTTATGTTACCATGTATATGCTCTTGATGAAATAAATGAGCTTGCCCAGGAGACAATGTTACAGGAAATGCTTTATCTAAGCTCATCTTTTCAAAGATGTCCTGTGATGTTTTGTTTTGCACTACTTCTTTTGTTATATTCTTTGAGTCTTCGTATCCTACAATCCACATGGAATTAGACTCATAGCAATTAGTTAAAGGCATCCAGATAGTACCTTGTCCTCTTCCATTGTTATAGAAAATTCCTTGATGAAAATGCAATCTACGACCAAGTTTTTCTTGGTTTGGAACCACTAAGTTGAGAGTGGGGAACCTTTTAACCAAGTACTTATTATCACCTATTAACGGTTTGATATATTCTTCAGCAAAGTCATCTATCATTTTACCAAAAGACTTAGCAGCGAATGATTTTTGAACTTTATCTGTAATATTTACTAAGTTTTCAGATCTAACACAAGTATGTAAATACTGTAAATCCGTAAGATTTGGATAATCCTGTTGAATTACGTTAAGAACCCATTCACTAAAGTTATATCTTTTTATATCATAATTTAGTGTTTTGTTATCCCAATTATCTTTATACGACTTATGCATATCCTAATTCATATTTTGCAATAATATATGACTTTAAAAAATCACTTCTAACTATGTCGTCTACACCAAATTCAACTGTACTAAATTCGTCTAATGAACTAAGAATGTTCATAAAGTTAAGTATCCCACGTTTATCATTCTCTCTGGTTAAATCTGTTTGAGTGTAGTCACCACAAAAAATTATCTTTGAGTTTTTACCTATTCTTGTGATAATACTATCTAATTCATGAAAGTTTAAATTTTGACACTCATCTACTATAACAACTGCATTATTAATAGTGATTCCTCGTATAAAAGAGGTACTCATAAACTTTACGTTACCTTGTTGCTTAAGAGCGTCATATGATTCTTTGTAGTTAAATAATTCACTGCATATTGATCGGTAAGGTGCTTCATATAAAGATACTTTATCTTGTTCATCACCAGGTAAAAATCCGATGTCTCTAGTAGAAACAACTGAACGAACAATAAATACATCGTCATATACAGTAGAAGGATCTAATACTTCTTCTAATGCTAGATAAAGAGAAAGAAATGTTTTACCCGTACCTGCTATTCCGTGAAGTAGTAGATGTCTATCTTTTTTATAAGATTCATACGTAATTGTTTGATTTTCAGTTATAGGTGAGAAAGTTAAGAGATCGTCAATTCTGACTTTTTTAAGAGGCTTTTGATGCCCGTTTCCGTTAGCCAATAGCTAATTCTCCTTGTTATTGTGAATCGAGAACGCTCGATTTCATTAACTCAGTATAACCTCCAATCAATTGTCCATCAATAAAAATTTGTGGAACTGACCTTGCATTGGGGGCTACACTTAATAAATCTTCTTTGGTTAGCCCGTTAAATCCAATTAATTTTTCATCATAGGCGATACCACGTTTATCACACTCGTGTTTAGCTCGCACACAAAATGGACAGTCTGGTTTACTCCAAATTACCACCTTCATTATAGATCGCCTTCTTGACGATTTTCTGAATAATGAACATCAAACTTTCCATGAGGGTATCTAGATTCAAGTTTTTTAACATTTTCTTCTACAACATCATTAGGATCTAGGTCTAGTGCACGACACGCATTTATCCAGTACCACAATATATCTCCAAGCTCACGCTTCATATGAAAAATTGTATCATCATCTAAAGGCTTACCTTGAAAAACACACTTTTTTACAATCTCGTTAAACTCACCACCTTCTGACGCTAGACCAATACCTCCTGTCATTAGTAGTGATATATTAACTGTTCTATCAAGTTCATGTAGTTTATCCGTTAGTTTTCTTACATTATTACTTTCTTGGCTAGTTACTGCACTAACAAATTCTTTATATTTATTCAGATCAATCATAAAGAGAATCCTTTAAATGTATCTTTTGATACGTCTTGTTTAGTTCCTCCAATTACATAACTGGAGATTTCAGTTTCTTGAGGAGCAACTTGTACTTCAGCCCCTGAAATCCATTTTTGAGTCCAAGGTAAGGGATTAGCACGTGGCACTGAATATGGGCATTTTACGCCGATAGCAGTCATGCGTTTGTGAGCAATCCACTCGATGTAATCAGATAAAAGTTGAGTATTAAGTCCAATCATTGACCCATCTTTAAATAAGTAGTTTGCCCACTCTTTTTCTTGATTAACGGCTTCGACAAACATATCAATTACTTCTTGCTCGCACTCTTTTGCAATTTTAGCAAAATCAGGATCATCTTGTGGTAAAAGTTTTAGAATCTGCTGAGTAGAGCCGAGGTGTACATTTTCATCACGAGCAATTAACTTGATAATTTTAGCATTACCTTCCATCTTCTTAAGTTCAGCAAATGCCCATGAGCAAGCAAAGGATACATAAAAACGTACTCCCTCAAGAATATTAACACTAGCCATACATAAGTATAGCTTCTTTTTTAGTTCATACAGTGAAATAGACTTATTACTATTTTTTTGATAAACTCCTAGTTTCATACCATCAATAGGGTCATCGTCTTCAGTCGATATTACTCTATGTTCACCTTCGCCAAATAGTTGATACCATTTTGTCATCTCAATAAGATCGTCGTAATGCTCTGAAATAGAATCAGCACAGTCAACAATTTCTTGAATATCCATCATTTCGTCAAATACCTTAGAAGGATTAGGATAGATATTACGTATGATATGTGTATAAGAACGAGAATGAATAGTTTCACTAAATGTCCAAGTAATAATCCAATTTTCAAGTTCTGGTAAGCTGACAATGGAGCCAAAACTTTCTGCAGGAGCACGACCCTGTACGCTATCTAGTACGATCTGTCTTTTTAGGTTAGATGTGAAAATATGCTGTTCATGCTCTGTAAGATTTTTAAAATCTGCTGCGTCCCTTAAAATATCTATTTCTTCTGGTCTCCAAAAGAATCCAAGTTGTTTATCTGTTAGTTTATCAAATGCTCTATATTTTAAGGTATCAAATCTTTGCATCCCTAGAGATTTATCAAAAAACATTTTTGATGTTGTATGATCATATGATAATGTATTTAGTACTGTCATTTTATTTCCCTTACAAAACGCAACTGTCACAGTCTGCGTCGTCAATTTCTTCTTGAGATAACTCATCAAGTTTGCTAATGTCTATTTCGCCTTGTCCATCAAAAGTATTAAAATAGTAGAGTTGTTTACCGCCATATTTATAGAACATTAGTAAATCTTGTATCATGGTACTCATTGGAATTTTTTCATCTTCAAAGAAAGTAGGATTATAAGATGTGTTAACACTAATTCCTTGATCAATATATTTTTGTAAGACTGCACAAATTTTAAGATACCCTTCAGGAGACTTTTGATCCCATAATAGGTTATATTTACCTCTTAATTTATGGATACCAGGTACGACTTGTTTTAGAACTCCGTCTTTAGATTGCTTAACAGACACAAAAGATCTTGGAGGTTCAATACCATTAGTAGCATTAGCAATTTGAGCAGAAGTTTCAGAAGGCATCAATGCCATTAAGGTAGAATTCTTGATCCCCCAATCCATAATGTCTAATCGTAGTCCATTCCAATTTTGCCTCTCAACATGAGGAACTAATTCATCAATTTCTTTTTTACGAGTATCCATAGGCATAATACCCTTGCTGTATTTAGTCTCGTCAAACCCAGAAGGAGCTGATTGCTCTTTTGCTAAATTAGCGGAAGCTTTGATTAAGTAGAAACTCCAAGCTTCCGCATATTCATCTAATAATTCTAAATCTGGTTTTTCATATGATGTATTATTCTTAGCTAACCAGTATGCAAGATTAATGATTCCGATACCTAAAGGACGACGCTTCATCGTGGCGTTTTTAGCTGCTTTTACTGGATAGTCTTGATAATCTAGCAAGGCATCTAACCCACGAACTGCCAATTCACAAGGTTTTGCAAAATCTGACGATTTACTAATTTTACCCCAATTAATAGCACTTAAGGTACATAAAGCAATCTCACCTTCGTCACTGTCAAAACTATTTAGAGGTTTTGTTGGTAAATTAATTTCACAACATAAATTAGACTGACGAACAGGTGCTACTTTTTCGTCAAAAGAAGAGTGTGTGTTAGCATGATCTACGTTCATAAGATAAATACGACCAGTATTTTTTCTTTCTTCCATGAACGAAGAAAATAATTCGATGGCGGGTAGTACTTTTTTACGTATATTTGGGTGTACTTCTGCTTTTTCGTATAGGTATTTGAACTCTTCTTGATCGTTGAAAAAAGCTTCATAAAGACCAGGCACATCGCTTGGTGAAAAAAGTGTGATATTTCCTCCAGAAAGCAATCTTTCGTACATCAATTTATTAAATTGAACTCCGTAGTCCATGTGACGGACTCTGTTATCTTCAGTACCTTTATTGTTTTTTAGCACCAAGAGATCTTCAACTTCCAAATGCCAGATTGGATAGTACAAGGTGGCGGCACCATTTCGCACACCGCCTTGAGAGCAGGATCGTGTCGCACTTTGAAACATTTTATAGAATGGAATAACTCCTGTATGGTAAGCGTCTCCGCTACGGATAGGACTTCCAAGGGCTCTAATTCTACCGGCTCCGATGCCGATGCCTGCTTTTTGGCTAACATACTTAACAATTGAGCTAGTACTAGCATTAATACTATCCAGCGAATCATCTGTTTCGATAAGGACGCAAGAAGAGAATTGTCGTTGTGGTGTGCGTACACCAGCCATAACAGGAGTAGGCAAGGAAATATCAAAGGTAGATATTGCATCGTAATAATCTTTCACCCACTTGACTCTTGTTTCTTTAGGATAACTTTGAAAAAGCGTCATAGCAATAAGCATATAAGCCATTTGTGGGGTTTCAAATATTTGTTTTGTGACACGGTTTTGAACTAGGTATTTTCCTCTAAACTGTTCCATAGCTGCATAAGTTAAAGTATTATCTCTTTGATGTTTTATATAACTATTTAGTTTGTTAAATTCTGCTTTAGTATAAGTAGCAAGAATATCCTTATCATAGAACCCATTTTCTACATTTTTTACAACTAAAGTATACAAATCCCAAGGATCGAACTGTCCATAAACCATTTTACGTAAGTGATAGTTAATCAAACGTCCTGCAACCCATTGATAGTTAGGAGTTTCTTCGGATATCAAATCAGCAGCGGATTTGATTAACGTTTCTTGTACATCTTCAGTTTTAATACCGTCAAAGAATTGAATCTGCGAATGAATCTCTACTTCACTTGCGCTAACACCTGCAATCTCTTCACAAGCAAAAGTTACTACTTTATGTAGTTTTTCAATATTTAGAGATTCACGCGTGCCATCACGTTTTATAACTTCAGTCATTTGATTTCCTTACTGTATAGAACTTATGTTATCGTCTTTAACGATAGAAACTTTATCAATTAATGGATGGGTAAAATCATGAGAAATAAGAAAAACATTAAGATTATCTTCTTTTTGAAGAACTTCTACGAGCTTATCTTTGCCTTCGTCATCAAGGACACCAGTAATTTCATCAAGAAATAATAGATTAACACTACTACCTCCAAGTTTAGATAGTAGGCTTCTTATCGCTAAAAGAATAGAGGTTTGAATTCGTGAGAATTCACCTCCTGATACAGTTTCTATAGGTGTTGCGATTCCGTTGTTGATGACGGAGATATTTAGTTTTTCTTTATCAAGTTTGAACTCTACTTGAAATTGACCATCACTTAGTATTGATAAATAATAATTTATTGAAACTTCTAGTTCTTTAGTTAAATTCTCAAGCTTAAATGCTACGATACCAGACGTGCTGAACGCTTTTTTAAGAATATTTAAAGAATTTATCTGATTTGATTTAGATAGAGTATCATCTTTTACACTTTGTTGTCTAACTGTAAAATCATTTTTTTGGTCAATTAGGGCATCTACCCTCGCATTATGTATACTAACTTGTTTATTATGTTCTTGAGCGTCTTTTGAGTCATTTGCTTGAATATCGTATTTGCTCTGTAACTCATTGATTTTACTTTTAATATTTCCTACATCTGGATAATCTTTTGCAAGATTATTATCAATTAGCTGGGTTAAGTGCTCAAAACGTTCAATCTTTCTTTTATTTTCCGTATACTCTTTCTTTTTATTATCTATTTGCTTAATTTCGTTACTCCATTTAGTAGCTTTTTCCATAGCTTCCTGATAGAATGTAGTTTTCTCATTAAGTGCGTCTTTAAGATCTTCTTTTAATTTGATAAGATGAGAAGTATCAACTCTTTGACCACAAGAAGGACAAGTATCATTAACCCGTACTTTTGTAATATCATTTTCAAGAGTAGTAATTTCACTTCTAAGAACAACTATATTATTCTTAATTTCTTGATAGTCATCGTGGAATAAAAACTCCTCTGGCACGGTCATACCAGAGTTGAACTCTAATGTATCGCGCTCGTCTAGATACATATTGTTTTTGTCTATCTTTTTGCAAGTAGCTTCATAATTATGTAGCTCTTGCTGAAGCACTCCTATCTCTCTTTGTAAGGCCTCGTCAATATTAGGTACGTCTTTTTCTGTTTGTTTCGCGGGAATAGATGTGATTGCTAGAAAGTCCTCTATGGTTTTCAACTCTCCTATTAATCTATTATATTCTCTATCAGCTTCAGTTGATTTATTTTTAACTCTGTCTCCAATTGCTATATACTTTTCAAGATTAAATAGATTGATAAGAAACTTTTTACGATTAGCGTCCGTAGCTTTTAGAAACTCAAGTAAGTCTGTAGAAGATTGATATGTTAGTTGAGAAAACACCTCAAAGTCTGTACCTACAATATCAGCTATCTTTTTGTATGTATCTAATACCTTGTGATCAGAAATATCAGTTCCATTCTCGATGAGCTTGACTTTAGTTTGTGCACCAGATCGTACTACATCAACTTGATAATTTGTATCATCTTTAGTAAAAGTTAGAGAAGTAGACCAAGACTTTTCTTTAGACCAACGATTAAGAATGTCTGTCTTTTTGATTCCTTTAATATTCTTATTGAAAAGAGTTTCTTGAATAATCATTGCAATAGAAGATTTACCGCTACCGTTTGGAGCAGTAAGTTGAGTGATTCTATTATTAGATAAGTCAACTACATTATTTTTACCGTAACTGAACATATTTGAAAAAGTTAGTTTATTAAGAACTATGCTACTCATCTTGATTTCTTTCTATTCCGCGTTCGATAAAGATTTTTCTCATATAATTAAGAGTAAATCTTTCCCATGTAATAAATGTCTGCATTCTAAAAGCGCAGTATTTTCTAATTTCATCTTCTAAGTCACCTACTAGTTTAATAGATTTTTCCCAACCTGTCATCTTAACTCTTCTTGTGAGGTGTGGGAATGCTTCGTACAAAAAGTCATTATTCTTGTCTCCTGGCTGATCGCCGTCAAAGTTCGAGGCATAGTGACAAAATATAGGCTCAAGCGATGTAAAGGTAAAAAATCGCTTGTCTTTAGCTATAGCGTATTTGATAATATTTGGTGAATCTTCCCACCACCCAACACCGATTTGACGATGAAAATCAGGATTATGTCCAGAAAAAATAATAATCTCATCATCTTCTACATAGTTAAATAAATTACACAATGCAATTTGAGAATATGAGTGTGTGAACTGACCATGTTTTACTGCATCTGGTATCGTATGTTTCATCATTTTGTCTAGTGGAAGATTAATAACTTTATGAGGAATATTACGGTCTTGGCAATATTTAGCTGCGTAGATAATGTCATAGTCGTTAGCGCCATCAAACAATCTTTGAGAAATAGCTCTAAAAGTAATGCCCTGCTCATAAAATGTTTCAGCGGTAACTTCTGAATCTATTCCCCCACTTAGGGCTAATACATATTTATAGTCTTTATACTTTTCGCCAAAAGCTGTTGCTAGTTTGGTTAGGTCACGTTTAAACGATTTAGAACGACGAGTATATTCTGGAACATTAACTCTTACACCAATTGACGGTATTAAATTAGAACACAAATAGTTTTTCTCTGGTCTTAGATACGAGTTATTCTGAACATACTCCCAATAAACTCTATTAAGACGTAATAAATCAGACGACATTCAGAGATTTGAACTCCGTCAGTACTCGTTCTGTATCAGCTACTTTGATATGCTTAAGATAAATCTCTAGTTCTTCATAGATTGTTTTATTTTTCAAATCAAGAGTAGATTCTTCTGCCGGTTTTTCTACCATCTTTTTGTCTAACAGTTCAGAATTTTCCATCTTAGCGAGTTGGTCTAATGACCCTGTGACTTCATATACTACATGATGAAATGAATCTGGACGCATCTCTTCACCAACAGCAATCTTACGTCGTATGAGTTTAGGTAGTTTTAGATCATAAAACTCACGTGTGTAATTACGTGAATCTACCACATCAAAAATATCTACTCCATATTCTCGCAATTCATCGCGGTCAAACGTAGTATTTAAGGGAGAACCAGGGTAGTAACAGTTAGTGTCGCCATAACGATGATTAAAGTGTAGATCGCCAAGTAAACATAAGCCCCAAGGAGAGAGACGGGAGAAATCATATTCTGGCGTAATATGCGGAGGCACTTCTCCACGAATATGCGTGACCAATATATCGTCGTTGACATATGTTGGTAAATTGTCAAGTTGCATTTCGCCATACGGGTAGAACTGAAATGACGTTTTACCCACAGTCGCACGTCCGTTTCTAGTAAATAGATGGACGTTCTCATTTTTGATGGCATTATCTTCATTAAAATGTTCAAAGAATGATTCTCCTTTACGAGTTGCTTCATGATTACCTGGAATGATGTAGGTTGGTATTGAGACTGAATTGATATAGCTTAGAAACAAACAGATTTCATCTGGTTCTGGTTTTTTATCAAAGATGTCTCCAGCAATAATATGTACATCACAGCTTTGTTCAAGTGCGATCAATTTACGAAACATTGCCTTGAATCTACTAACTTGCCAGTCATAAGGTACTTTTTTCTTGTGTAGATTGATGTGCCAATCTGCAGAACAGATAATCTTAGTCATTTGAATTTGCCTCTCCTCAAAATATATGCTAATTTATGTTTACTAGCTTGTGAACAGCGCTACACCGGCAGGTGAAAAGCTGTTGAACACGACTCGCTTATGTGTGTTAGCGTCGGCACGTAGTGCCGCAGCAAGGAACGTAGTTCCGCATAGCCTTAGCCACGTCAGAACTACGTCCTAATTTTACTCTTGTCTATTGATAATCTTTCCAACATCACCTTCAAAAGTATAACTTCCAACATGATTCAGTTTCGTATTTGGATCTAGCCAAATCTCTCCACCAATCTTTTGCCATCTACGACAGAAAGTGTAATCTTCAGAAAGATAACGATTGTCATCAGGATCTAACCAAGTATCAAATAGTGCATAACAATATTTATTAAATCTCTCATCAATATTAGAATCATTACGATAATGAAGTTCTGGATACGCTTGACACATCTTTTCTACAGTTTCTCTTTTTACCAAAAAGAAACCAGTCGAAGCATCTAAAACTTCTACTGCACCATTTTCAACTCTGATCTGACGATTTTCTTGATTAACAAACTTAAAGTTAATTGCATATTGAATTGGTAAAGCTTTTTTAGGGTATGCTGCTGCCATAATAGGCTTATCATACGCTAGAGCACGAAGTACTGACTCTACGTCAAACTCAATATCTGAATCAATAAACATCAAATGAGTACAGTCCGATTCAAGAAACATAGCTGTTAGAATATTTCTAGCACGAGTAATCAAAGACTCATTACGAAGAGTAGTGATTCTAAAATTAATTCCGTGCTGCATAAACGCTTGGCTTACTCGAAACATTGATAAGAAAAATTGATCAGTCAGCATACCCCCATAACAAGGAGTAGCAAAGAAAACATTATGTTGTCTTAACTGTGTTAAATCAATGGTTGCTTGGTTACCTTCAACTTGTTTGAAAGCTCCAAAACTTTTCTCAATAGATTGTCCTTCTTCAGGAGTCGTGACATCTTTAGGCTTCATGTCTGATAATGATTTTTTCATTAAGCTAGGTCATCCACATCTTCCGCTGGTTTAAATTCGTCAGATACATCACCTGCGAAATAAGAGGTGTTATTTAACAACCACTCTTTTTGCTCATCATACGTTTGGCGCTTATAAATTTTTGATAATTCATAAAGCTCAAGAGCTTTTTCTGCATCTGTAAGAGCAGAGTTATTACGAGCAGGTAGGCAGGAGTATTTCACATTTTGTGGAAGAGGTCCTGTCTTTTCTTTTTTAATGGTAATATCATAACCACCTTCACTATCTGCTGGATTCCCATAATCAGGATTAGTAGCATAATCTACAATCTGAGAATAGATAGTTGAGCGCAGATCGAACAGTTTAATCTGCCCATCAGCACGATCAATTACATTACATACATATGAAAATTGCGGCTTATCCGCATAGATAGCGTCATCGATCTCTTTGAAAGGATCTTGAGCAGAGTTGTCAAAAGATTCAGTTTCACGACTGAACTGTAGACATTCTACTGGCATTTTTTTACCTTCTTTAGTGACTACCCAATAGCAGTAGCGAGGCATTACGTCTCCTAAAAGACGTACTTTGGTATCTCCGATACCGAGTGTGAGTCGTTGAATTTCACGACGTTCGTTGCTTGAGGTTTGCTTTCCTTTAGCTTTGTCCCATGCGACCATAGTAGTTTCTCCTTGATTGTTCATTAGAACTTATGTGTAGGATTTCCTCGAAACCGAGGACTCTTGTGTAAAATATATTTTATCGCCTTTTATATTTACGAAAGGGTTATTAATATCTTTTCTAATATAATTCTTAGCGATATAGTCTTGGTTCTCACTTATTCTTCTCATTGAGAGAAGCTGTAAGTATTCTGTCTTTTGTAGAATAGAAACATTTTGCGTTAAAAACCAAGGGTTCTTAAAATAACTCATTGGCTCTTCTGTTTGGTAATTACAAACAAGTTTTTCTTTTTTCTGCTCTAAAAGACCTGTGGTGAATAAGTGTATTGGTATATGATTTATTTTTAATGCACCCATCAATCCTTTAGTTGTTCTTGCATTATACAATTTAGTTTGCGCAAATGCCAAGATTAATATTGCTGTCTGATCTTTTCTTGCCTTTGATAATAATTCGTACCAATTAAAGTATATAGTATCCACGCTGTTTATACCATTCAAGTCTTTTTGTTTGTTGACGCGCTACTATTCCTCCAGACAGCCAAAAATCTACAATCATAGGTATTTGTTTCTCTGGATGTTCGCGTATAATTCTTCCTACTCTTTGTTCCAATTTTATAGGGTTATTACTAGGACAAGTAAGATACAAAGTATCAAGCCTATGGCACGAAATACCTTCGTCAAAGAGTTTGGTTGATAAGACACATTTGTATTTACCTCCAACATTTTGAAGAACATCACTTCTAGTTGATTCATCAGATTCTCCTATTAAACATACACTTTCAGGAATCAGTTCCTGTAAATCTTTTAACATCTGTACACGCTCACCAAGTATCAACGGACAACGACCTATGACTATTTGACTTTTGGCAAAATTAGCGATAGCTTTCAAGTAATCTTTGTTAGCGCAAAGTTTGTTCAGCTGGCGCGACCAATCTCGTTTTGGGTCTATAACGGGGAATCGGAAGTCGGTACGTTTAACTTGAACTACTGGGTCTTGGAGTTGCCTTGGATCACGGGCTTCAACCATAAAAGGAGAAAAATAATCAGATAAAAATACATGTTTCCCGTCTTTTCTTCTAGGTGTGGCGCTAATACCTATTTTAACTTTAGCATTCAATGAGTTTAACGCAGTAGAAAACATTTCAGCCGGACAAAGATGTGCTTCATCTACTAGTATCATCGAAAATGAGTTCTCTAGTTCATCACGACGATTATATATAGATTTGTAAATTCCGACAGTGATATCTTGAATATCGAATAATCCATCCCCAATTCGTCCTATTTTTACGGTTGGAATCTGTCTTTCTAATTCTTCTATCCATTGCCTAAATAATAGTTTTGTATGCACTAATACAAGAGTCTTTGTTTTGTTACTCGAAATAATTTCACAGCCAGTAAAAGTCTTACCCCAACCGCAAGGAGCTTGTAATATACCTGATCTTGCTCTTCCTCTGCTAAAAAATTTATCTACTACCTCTTGTTGTTCCCAACGTAACGTACCTGTAAAAGTAAGATCAGCATCGGTTTGCTCAAAATTACGATTGTCTTCAATCTCATCCCATTCAAGTTTATGATAAGAATTAGAAGGTACTATATAATGATACTCATCCTCTGATATGGTAGATAAAAATTCATCTCCATTATCATACGTATATAAACCTAAAAGATGATCTGCATCTTCTACATCTTCTTTAGCTATATAAATTTTTTCTGCAAGAGTGATCTTTTTTACTTTTGCTTTTTTCATATTCTAACCTTATCGTTTCCTCCTGCAGGAATTTTCACCCCTACAGCAGTGAATTTTTTTGTTACAGCAGCGATATCATTTACCTCGCCCTGACTAATAACTATTATATCACCCTTTTTTACTTTTGTACCGTTTATAATAGCTTTACCTTTAGTAACCAAGAGAATTTCATCACACTTTGTATGGTAATGTGGGTCAGTATACCCTTTTTTGATTGTGTTATAACATACCTCTACGTCGGTAGACTTTACTATAGCAGAGTCAAAGTTGCCAATATACCAGCCATTTTTACCTGCATCTTTTAGCTTACTTATTTGCATTTCTAATCTCTGTAGCACTTATAGCTTCTATACTCTCTTCTAACACTTCTTGTTCTATACTATACCCCACATCTCGTCCATAAGTAATGTTTATAATGTTAGGTACAGGTATGACGATAAAGTCTTTACGAATATTATAACCTTCTCTTTGTAATGCTTGTTTAATAAATAGTTCTCTTAAGGCAAAAGAATGAGGATTGTTTTCATTTCTATCACTTTCCCTTACCATTATAGCGACTTGTCCTGTTTTTGAATGAGCACGTTTGAATAACTCTGTATGCCCTTCATGCCAAGGCTGCCATCTTCCTAATAACTGTACTGTCGGTTTTTTATAATCAAAATCCATTTTAATAACTCTGTGCTAAACGCCACATTAAGTATTCCTTGCTTTCAATAGGGTCATGCTTATCCGGCGTATTTGTTAAATTTTTCACTATAGTTCCTGGTGTAGGATCTACAAAGTGCGGCATGCTGTAACGTGTTTGGTCAATATGTGTGTTTACTACTCTATGCTTGGTACTAACAAAGTAATCGTTGGTCCACCGCTGTAGTAAATCTCCAATGTTGACTACAACACCATCTTCTGCGTAGGGTACGGGATGCCAAGCACCTCCTAAATCCTGTACTTCAAGTCCGGGCACATCATTGATCTGCCATAGTAATGTAATAGTACCGTAATCACTGTGTTCACCAATACGCATTTGCTTGTCCTCTAGTGGGCCAGTGTACGCAGGGTAGTGAATTACTCGTGTTGTATTATATGGCTCCTGATGTGCATCTACCAGTGTAGTACCGCAGTCTAGGATGGTATCAAACGTAGCAAGTATACGCAGAGTCAAATCATCTGCAATACGAATAGTTTCTAATCCTGTTTCCTTAAATCCTTCAACTTCCGTAGGCCATAATGTTTTTGGCATACGAGTATTGTTATAGTTAAAACTTTCTTTCATGTCCTTAGGAGCAGTTGGGTCTACATTTTCTGCACCCATAACACTGTATCCTAGATTGTTTTCTGTTTGATATGAATACCGTTCTTTCACTTTTATAGGCAGTGAAAAAAATAACTTCATTGTTAAAAACCAGTCTTTCATGGTTTGTTGGTCTTGTGTTGTTAGGGTATTGGTAAAGACTGCAAAGCCCACAGTTGTGTAGGCTTCGCGAATCTCGTCCAGTACTGTCTTGCTTTGAAAGTCAATTACTGGAATCATTGTTTTAGTTTCCTGGCACTATTGCGTCAATACCTTCGACGTAGTACATCATCTGATTTAGTTGTAAATCAGTTGCTACTTCACCATCTGCAAGTTGCAGTTTACCAGTATTGTCTTTGAGTGGGCCGGTAAATGCAAAGTATTCACCTGCTTCAATAGCGTCTTTGATTTCATTTGCTTTGGCAGCAACATCTGCTGGCATATTAGTAAACGGCGCCATTTGTACACTACCGTCATCCATATGACCAAAGTAGTCACCTGTAGCCCAGTTGCCATCAATCACTTGCCCAACTTTGCTTACATAGTAAGGACCCCAGTTGTCAATAGTTGCTGTCAATTGTGCTTTAGGTGCAAACTTGATCTGGTCACTTGCTTGACCAAAGCCCAACTTGCCTTCTGCTTGTGCAGCCTGCAATGGAGCAGGACTATCAGTGTGTTGTGCAACCATGTCACAACCTTCGGCCATCATAACTTTAGCAGCCTGTGACTCTTTGCCTGGATCATACCAAGTGTTTGCCCAAGTAATCATGATTTCTACATCTGGGTTCATTTTCTTTGCGCCCATATAGTAGGTGTTAATCTCACGAATGACTTCTGGGATTGGAAAAGCAGCAACATAACAAATTTTGTTTGTCTTTGTCATCATACCTGCAATAATACCTTGTACATGTCTTGCTTGGTACAAACGCAGTCCGTATGATGCCATGTTACCACTTTGCTTGTAGCCAGTTGCGTGTTCAAACTTTACGTTTGGAAACTCTTTAGCAACTTTTGCCATCGATTGCATGTAGCCAAAACTTGTTGCAAAAATGATGTCTGCTCCGTCTTTGACCATTGAACGCATAACTCTTTCTGCGTCAGGACCTTCTGGCACACTTTCAACATAAGTTGTTTTTACTTTGTCTCCGTATGCTTCTTCTACTTGTTGACGACCGATATCATGTCTATACGTCCAACCATGGTCCCCAATTGGTCCGACATATACAAAACCCACTTTTACTGGTTCTGCGTAGGCTGTTGTTGCTACAGATAGTGCTAAAGCACTCGCAGCTATTAGTCTTTTAATCATAGTTTCTCCTTGCTTTTTTCTTGTTTGCGCATGTAATTACTGACAACATCTGCTAGTTGAGCATGCGTATCCTCAAACCATTCAGCAACATGATAGTTAACTGTGTCTGGTTTTTCAAATAATGCATTTGTGTCATCGTAGCGCCCTTTTTCAATCGTATCCATCCATACTGTATAATCAGCCTCAAACCAGTCTCTTGTCACCTGAGTGGGACAAACAAAGTCTACTATAGCAATTTTATTTGCCATAACTATTCCATCGGCTAAATGTTTCATACGTAGGCTTTGCCTAAGTCTACCTTTATTGCTAAAATCCCAATCATTATATTTTTCTCTGATAACATCTCCGTTTAAATGAATCCCACTAAGTAATTCAGCAAAAGGTTTAGCTAGAGTAGTTTTTCCTGACCCCGGTAATCCAAATATTAGTATTTTCATTCTTGTCTCTCATATTTATATTGTTTACAGTCATTATCTGGTATTATATAAATGCTTTTATGACAACCAGAACAAACAGCTATCCATACAATATCGGGTAGTTCGAAAATTATTTCTCTCTCACACTTAGTACAAGTTTTCACTTATTAAATCTTAAACTATACTGTTTACCGTTTGAGAAAAACGTAATAACTGAATGGGAATAGATTTGTGCAGAAGACTCGTTATATCTAGTCTCCATCTTACACACTCGTTTTGTTCCTCCAGTAGCATCACTATTATTGTGTGCTAACATTCCTCCTAACAAAGCACCGACAGCCCCTCCATTATCAACATTTTTTGTAACATTGTTGCCAATAGCACCGCCAATGATTGCTCCCATAAGAGTATCACCAGTTTTATCTCCTGATACTGCTACATTTTCACATACTTCAACAGTATATGGAGTTTTATTGATAACTGTTTTATAGTGATCTACTACATCACCATTAATAGGGTCTGCAAAAGCCAATGATGAGCAAAATCCAATAGATGCGCTTAAAATAACTGTGTGTGTAATCTTCTCTAAATATTTCATTTTTATATCCTTATTTTTCTATCAATTTGTTCCTCATCAAGAGTGAATTCTTTTATGAACCACTCGTTATTGATACTGATGAGAATACCGTGCATTTCTTCGTCAAGATCTAATTTTTGATCTGTTGGTATACTAAATGGGTAAGATATAGATTTAAACCAAATAAGATTGTCATGTGTCTTGACGATTTTTCTTTTGATCGCCTTGCAAAATAAAGAGTCTGACATGTCATGGGATTTAGCCCATGCATCCATACCCCATTTAGGTCTTTCATATACTAGTTGTTGAATATTTTTACAAGTACAATCAAAATCTAGCCTAAGATCCATTTGCGAAAGTCTTGCAAAGTAATCTCCTTCTAAATTTTTATCATCAACAGTTTCTTTATGACTTCCTTCAGTTCTGATAACAAAAATCTTATCCAGCGTAAATTCTACTGAATAAGGTTTTTTCTTTAACCCAAAAAAAGGAAACTTTATGTGCTCGAACATTGCTTTGTAACTCTTTTTCTTAAATCACTCGAACTAAATCTATGGTCACGTTTGTTAAAGTAAAGTGATATATCTCGCCTTTTGCAGATCTCTTTTCCTGTGAAGTCTTTTTCTCTATATTCGTCTCCAAGAATTCTTACATTAATGTGATACATTTGGAGAATATCTTGTAAATCTTCTTCTGTAGCGTATGGAATTATCTCATCTACATAACTAACTGCTTTTAACTGGGTATATCGTTCAACGACTGTTTGTATAGGTGAATTCTTTTCTGACCTGTCTATAGATGGATCTATTTGTAGCCCGCAAATTAGATAATCACAGTGTTCTTTTGCTTCACGGAGCATTTGTACGTGTCCAGCATGAAGTAAATCAAAAGTAGAACAAGTAAATCCGACTATCATTTATAATTTCCCTCTATATCATAATATTTAGCATTATAATGAGCACACATTACAGCTTGCCAGAATCCATACTGTTTATGTAGTTTTTTAAACCAAGCGATGTAGTGTCTCATAGCTCTGTCAACTCACCCCAACTCGGACCAACTTCAAAATCTACCTTAATAGGACAATTTGGAATAGAAAGTCCTCTATCTCGTTGAATACACTCTTTAGCATTTTTGATATAGTCATCAACAAGATCTTCTCTGACTTCTGACACAATTGAATCGTGAACTACAGTAAATGGTTTGATAACCTCTAGATAGTCATTATCTTCAATCCACTTCACCAAGTCAATCACACCCATAATGTTAATATCAGAAGCTACAGACTGAACAAGAAAATTAACTCCTGAACGAATTGCGTGCTGGGCTACCCCACGGTTCGGAGATTTTGCTTCTGGAAGTCTACGCTTGCGGCCAAAGAAAGAATAGATATAAGCAGAAGTTTCAATCTGTTTATTAGAAGAATCAATAAAACGTTTAAGAGCTTTTGCTTCATTAAAATACTTCTGAATAAACTGTTTAGACTGGTTAGAAGTAATCTCTTCACCTGCTTTTGCATCTTTGTTCACAGTTTCAGCAATTTTTGCCGGACCTGCTTGGTACATAATACCAAACGTAATGGCTTTTGCATACTGTCTCTGTGCTGCATATTGTTTTTTTACTTCATTAACCTCTACCGGAAGATTAAACATTTGTTTAGCTACATACGAGTGAAAGTCAAGTTTATCAATAAAAGCTTTCTGTAAAAATTGATCGCCACTGAGCATAGCTGCGTAATATACCTCGGCAGTTCCTAGATCACATTGAATTATCTTGTATCCTGGTCGTGCTTTGAACAATTTTTTGATGTCTTTGTTATCTCGTGGAATATTCTGATAGTTAAGGTTTCCACTGCTAGAAAGACGCCCAGAAGTAGTACCATGAATATTAAAGCCAGAACGAAGCCTACCATCTTTATCTACTCCTTTTCTAATGTTATTAATATAAGTCCCCGCCATTTTAGATTTTTCTCTAAGTTCAAGAATTGCTTCAGACAGAGGATGTCCTAGATTAGATAAGACTTCTTTATCTACAGAGTACGCCCCTGTATCTGTTTTCTTAGATGGTTTGAGTTTTAGGATATTAAAGAATAAATCACGAAGTTGCATAGTCGAATTAGGGTTAAATGTTTTTTCATACACACGCTCAAATCGTTGCACTGCTTCATGTTGGGATATTTCTGCTAGACACTCTTCAACATCAATTTGGTATTGTTCGGCTAACCAAGTAACTTGTTCAATGTTAATAGGGCCTCCATTCTTTTCGAGGCGCTTCATAGCGTGTGTCGCAGGTTTTAGAATGTTTTCGTATAATCTCGTAAATTCTCCACTGTTTTCTACTAAAGGTTTGAACTTACCATAAAGTTGAAAAGTAGCATCAGCATCTTTACACGCATAGGGTGCAAGAATATCGCTCGGTAACATACCATAGTTAAAGTTTTCTAACTTGACTTTGTTCTTTCTTGCCCATGACTTTTTATAATCATCGAGTTCGCGCTCATAATCACCTAAATCAGTAAAACGTAGAGCTAAAGGCTTGAGACCGTGAGTTCCGACAGCTTCTTCTAAACAATAATGAAGTAACATAGTATCTTCATAATCAGGAAATTCAAAATTAAGTTCAGTTTCCATGTAGTTAGTATCGAACTTTGAATTGTGAAAAATACATTTACGAGTCTTAAATAAATCGTGAAACCACTGTTTATGTTTTTCTACAATATCAATTGATACATATAAACCTTGGTGAGGTCGTGTTGAAATAGCGATACCAAGAATTGTTCCTGTGTGTGGAGATACAGAAGTAGTTTCAATATCAACAACAAGTGTATTAGCATCAGATAACTGATCTTTATATTGTAAAAACTGTTCTTCTGTTTCTATAAAACAATAATCTTTCTCGGCCTGCTCCCCGACACCTTCACCGCTTAAGAGTTTAGGGATTTGATTAAATGCTCTTACAATATCATCCTCAAGTTGTGGTTTAAAAATAACCATATTTGGATTCATAATTGGTAAGTATTTCTTTTCAATAAATACTCCATTATATTTTTGGATGCCCGTCATACCCGCAACATACTTAAGAGGGTCTGCACCTACTAGGGAAAGTATTTTATAATTTTTTAATTCTTCTAAATCAAGATCAATATCTTTTTTTAGAATTTTTTCTTTCTTGCCTGAATGTAGAAACTTTACATCATAATCTACACCTTTAAGATATTTATTAATTAGTTTTTCTGGGTCTTTTTCTGTCGCGCTTGCGAACACAAAACATACATCATTCATATTAAATATTTCTCCGCTTGTCTTTTGTTTAAATCGCCGGGGTCTGTACCTACTGGTAGCTTAATATTCCTAGAGAAAATGTTCTTAGAGTCAAGTGCGTCAGCTATCTTACCTGCCGCCATTTGCCCTGGAGCATCGGGGTCCATCAATATATCTACTCTTGTAACACCGATTCTATCTAATATCTCTAATTTCTTACGACCAAAATTAGTAGCACCAAATATACAAAGAGTGTTATGATAACCGAGTTGCCACATATTAAGCATATCAAATATACCTTCTACTAGAATTACGTAGTTAGTATTTTTAACTTTGTCTAAAGGAAATAAACAATCTGCAACAGCAGCAGCTTGTGGGCGACGATAATATTTAGGTTTACCGCTGATATTCTTTGCTAATCTTCCTTCTATGAACTTAAGTTTACCAAATTGATAGACCGGAAAGCAAATGTAATCTGTCATTCCCATCTGATCTGTTGTAAACGCTTGAAATTCTTTTAAGGTTTTGCCATCAATTTGTTTAAATTCGCCAACAAAGATCTTGCGCTCAGTTGGTAAGTGTATGTCATCAATTTCAATAATCTTTCTTAACTTATCTTTAAGTTTTTTAATTTTATACGGTTGCTTACTATCTACGTCCAGTACTATGGTTTCTCCAATAGAAGCCATAAATTTAGTTATACCTCCGCTAAAATCACAACTCCAACAGTGAAACATATTCTTATCTAAATTATACGATAAACTAGGAGATTTATCTATATGTTCGCCACTAGTACACGATATTAGAATCTCTGAAGGATTATTTGTTTTTCTATACTCTATCCCTCTATGATTTAATAATTCTATAAGTTCCAAGAACGTCTCTCCAAAACTGCAACTTTAGCGACTTCTACGTAATCCTTATCCTCGTCACCCATTGCTCCCCAAAATCTTTGTAACTTAAGTATTAGATCCCAAACTTCTTGATTACCTGCTTCATTTTTCATGTGATGATTTGCTTCCATAAAAGCTTGTAGTTGATCCATTCTATCGGTTAGTATGTTCTTTCGTATTTCAGCTGCTGCTGTCATTTTCCCACTCCCTTAATATTTTACTTGATGAATTTTTCTTATCTTCTCCACCTACTCCGAATACAAATTCTATGTTAGGCGTGTGCCTAAAATCATACTGTTCTGGTGTGTTAGTACTACCTCTATCACCGCCATTAGCAAATATAATGTGCTCTGCTCCTAAAGAATAGGCTTTGTGTATTGCACCACTCGCACTATCATTACTATCATCGAAGTTTGTAATAACGCGATCAACCATACGTAGATTTTTTATAATAATAGCTCGCTCACGTAAATGCATAAAATACTTACCTTTTTTACGAATAAGCCACTCATTACTATTTATACCCACCCATAATTCATCACCTAGTTCTTGCGCTGCCTTAAAATAAGCAATATGCCCAGAATGTAAGGGATCAAATCCTCCGGTTACCAAAACTACGTTCATAAATCTTTAGCACCTTCTTGTTTATCAGTTCCGAACTTTACAGCATTGTGTGGTTTTTCACTAATTAATTCAGAAGAATTTGGATTAATCTTAACACAACTCCAATCCATGAGAACATCAAAACTCATATGCTTACCATTTCTCATCTTAGTAGTATGAATTGATATTTTACTTTCTAATTCCCTGTCTGCATCTTCTGGAGGAGGAAAGAAGTTAAAACTGCGATCTGCTGCATCAAGAATACCTTTTGCAAACCGAGCTTCTCCAGAAGCGTCTATCTGGTAAGGAGATATCATAGTGAGATCATATTTTCTTGATAAAGATTTCAGATTATCTGCAATAGTAATTTGTGTTTTCCAATCTTTTTGATCATCATGTTTAATAATATTTACATAATCGACCACTGCCATATTATAGTTCGGGTACTTAGATGAAAACATATTACAATAGTGATCAATACGGTTAAGAGTAAGAGACTCATCGTCAATCATAAATAATCTATTATCTTTAAGCTCTGGTCTTTCAATTTTAACTCTTTTCTCAAAGTTTTTAAAATCTTTCGTATATCCTAGCTCATTAATCATTTCAGTTATTTTATCTGATGGTTTGTAGAAATTTTCAAATTTAGATTTAGCCATTTGAATCTTCTGACCGTCTGTCAGTTGATTTCTAAAAATATCAAGAAAGGGTACACCAGATATAATAGACAGTACCCTATCATAAACTTCTTTATAGCGCATCTCAATGGTAAAAAAGGCTACTGTATTTCCTTGTAAGAACCTATTTAAAGCAAGATTTAAAGAGATAATAGACTTACCTGAGCCACGTCGCCCGCCTAGCATTACTAATTCTTGTGTCGCGAATCCTCCATTAACGGAGTCGAATTCATTAGATAATCCTGAAGGATAAATTTTAAAGTCGTCTTCGCTAGGAAAAAATTCAAGTTCCGCGACATCATAAAGCTCATCATCATGAGGAATAGCTTGATTTAGGTGTAACAAATGATTTTGAAATTTATCTACTACTTCAACTTTTTCCATATTATCCATCTGATCTATAAACTTATCCATAAAATGAATAGTTTCATCACGTATATAATAATCTTGAAGTTGCGCTACTAGAAATTCATCCGCAATTTGCTCGTTGTGATTATCTTCTGCGCATATTTGATTTTCAATATATTCTTGAAGACCTGCATCTTTACGCAACGTCAAAATCTCGTCTGTAGAAGGCAGACGAGTATTAGCTTTATAAAATGATTTGATTTTATCATATAGAACCGAATTAATACCTGTGAAATACTGATTCAGTAATTTAGAGTATAGATCGTTACTCTGCGTATCTAATAATCTACGCAGAGTCAATTTTTGTAAATCAATTGCCATTAAGTAGCCTTGACTGGAAATAGTTTATCACGAGTAACGCTCATATATCCTCCATAGTCATCTTTACGATATACTAAATAGGATTCTCTACCCGTTTCTTCAATTATTTTACTTACTTTTTCACGCTGACGCAAGAAGGCATCTAGTTTACGAGTAGGTAAAATTTCACCTTCCAGCATCCAGTATATTTCATAGTGAATACCTTGTGCTGGTTCTGCATATCTACCCGCCTTACCTGTACGTCCTGGTTTAAAAGGGTATGTTTCTATATATTTTTGAAATCCATTTTCATGTGCGTCTAACCAGTCTTCGTCGTATACTTCACGAATCTCTGCAAAGCAATTCTTTTCGGCAAGAAATACACGTTCACCTTTGTTAAAACGTACTTCAAGATCTTGAACAATATGATCTACTTTTGCTTCTTTATTTTTTCCACGCGCACGAATAGGCACGTTCATTTCCATTAAGAACTTTTTAACACGTGCGGGCGTAATATAGTATTGTTTTGCAATTGCAGATTGAGTTTCGCCTTCTAGATAATGATCAGCGATAGCTTGTTTCTCAACTTTTGTAAAAATCTTTTTAGATGCTTTTTTACGTAAATCTTTTTCGCGCTCCTCTTTAGCAAAAAAGTCAGTAATGATTTGATCTAAACGTTTTGTATTATAAGCAATACCTAGATGCTCACAAATAGACTTTTTAGTCTTTTTTGCTTTGATCATCCAGACTGCTTGGCGAATTTTTGCTTCTGTGATTTCGGCCATACATATCTCCTGTTATTTTGTATATAATAACAAAAAACAGAGAAGAGTGCAAATTGATTGTTGTTTATTAGTGGGTGATTAAGTCGTCATCGGTAAAATAAATATCAGCGATAATGTTTCTGATAAGTCCACTCTGTGTGTAAACCGGGGTAAACTTCTCATTAAAGAATCGATTAGTTCTATACAGTTTTTCAATATAAAATGAACTAATAAAGGTTTCTACAAGGTCTTTGAATTGCTCTGAATCTTTATTTATTTTTGGGTATTGGTTAGATGCTAATTTTGAAAAGTACTTGTCCTTGGCCTCTGGATGTAGAGACAGTATAGCATCTAAGGCTTCATCAGGTAAGGTTTCGAGTATAAAAGTTTTCTCTGTCATAAAAGATAAGGGATGACGTTGCCGCCATCCCCTTATTAATATTCACAATTGTGAGTATTAATTACTCGCCAGCAGCTTTCGGAGTGTAGTCTGCGCAGCTTAGTCCACGGCGTGTAAGAACAGTCTTTACGCCACGTACTGTTTTGTCGAATGATTCTGCAATCTCTTCAACAGTTTGGTCGAGCATATCTTCGATACCCTCATATGGATCTGACTTAACAGCCTTCTTATCACGCTGTGGAGCTTTAAGACCCATTGACAACAGTTTACCACGAATTGAGTTGACTGAACGACCCATTGCGTCTGCAATCTCTTCAAGATAAGAACCGCCATCGACCATATCACTGATCTTAGCTTCTTCATCATCTGAGTAAGTACGTGGAGTTACTTTCTTTTCAGCTGGCTTCACGTGTGAAGTCATTTCCAATGAAAGTGCTTTACCGTTGATTTGACGTGCAGTGAATTTGCCGCTCATAAATCCTTCAGCAATTTCTTCAGCAGTCATATTTCCTGAATTAGTATTCAAGAATGAAGCAAGTGCGTCTGTCTCATCAGCTGAGAAAACAGGAGCTGCGCCCGGCTTCTTAGGTACGTCGTAACCAAGCTTACGAAGCTTTGCAGTTACAGAACGACGTGGAAAATCGAATTCAGTCATAAGACCTTCGATTGACTCTTCAGTAACACCTGATGCAGCTACATCGTGCATACGGGCTACCATATCTTCAGTATATTCAAATTTTGACATATTGTTGATCCCCTCGATCATTTAGTTAGTTGTTGAATGTTTCCAAGAGATTATTGTCTCTCTTGACTTTATATATAGATATTACAGAAAAACTTTATGAGAAGCAACTGAAATGTGACGGTATCTGCTTTCGTGGTCATTATTAAATATATTAAAAATCACCAGATATCACATCCTTTTTGCTTGACCAATAGTCCACAATGGTTACTCCTAGAGTTACTGCTTTTTTATATTTAGAAGATGTAGTATCTCCACCGGTTATTAAAGCGTAACAATCTTTAGTGACTGTTGAAGATACTTTAAATCCTTTTTCTTGCAGTATATCTGACAGTTGACTTCGTGTCATATCCATCTTACCTGTAATACATACTTTACGAGCGGGGGTTCCGACTACTTCTTCAACCGTCACATTCTGTTCAAGTTGGAGAGGTAAGGTTAACACCCAGTCTTCATTTTCTTCAAGCCAAGACAGTACTGATTCTATCGTCGATGGACCAATACCTTTTATATAAGTGGTTTCAATATCTCTTAGATTTCTGAACGCAGGAATCTTACTAACAACAAGTTTACTAGCAGATCTCCCTAATCCAGGTATGCCAAGGGATGCAAGAACAATTTCATAAGGTTTAGTCTTTGTTCTTTCTATCTCAGCTTCCACTTTGATGCCATTAGCACCAAGCTTGTCCCAATCACAAAATCCGTCAAACAGATCGACTGGGTGTGTTAAACCTAACTTCTTTACAGAAGCTGGGCCTAATCCTTTAATATCAATAGTTTTGATAAAATGTTCTAAAACTTTTGATGTGTTTATATTATTCTTATCTGCGACCACTAGTCTAGGACCATCTCGCTTTGTAGTTGCTCCTATGGCCTTTTCAGCAGATAGTTTTGTAATCTTTTCATTGTGTAGTGAGTGTTCTATAACTCTTAGAAACTTTGGAATCACCCCGCCTGCACGTTCAATCTCAATCATATCACCTAGACCAAGATTGTGCTCTTGAATAATTCCAATATTATGAAGAGTTACACGCCTAATCTCTGCATCGTCAAGAGTTACAGGGTCAATGATGCCTGTTGGACTAACTTGCCCTGTGCGTCCAATAGTCCATTGTACTGCTTTTAACATAGTTATTGCTGTTTGAGTTTCACGCTCTTTAAGAGCTACTGCAAACTTAGGGTACTTTGAAGTGTGACCTAAACTACGTTCTTGTTCCCAAGAATCTGTACGGTACACCACACCGTCTTGTGGGTAATTCCAAGATTCATCATCAAGAACTGTATAGAATCCCATGTTCTTAACAATTTTCATACGTGTTGTAAAGTTCATATTGACGCCTAACCAATCATGAACAATAAATTTTATATTACGTTCCGCAAACTCGCTAGGACTATCAAGCCCAAGTGCGCCGCTTACATAGTTACGATAGTTTTCTACATTATTCTCAGTAACACACTCACCATTAAGCACTACTTCATGTTCTTCTGTGTCGATCTTGACAGGAGCGCCAATCAACATCCCAATAAGATGTGTTACGTCTGTACCTTGCTCACCATTACCACGAGTCAATCCCATACGCAGTTTTCCTCTACGATAAATAAGAGTTAGATTAGCTCCATCAATTTTAGGAAGTTTAACTGACATAAAATCATCTACTTCTTCAATAGCATATACTTTACGGAGTGAGTAGAGTTTATGTGGGTGAGTGATTTTACCCCCAGAACCGCCTACATGCTTAGTAGGAGAATCGTGGTCTCGCCAACCTTGTGCCTTTTCGATTGCTTCAAGTTTATCATATAACTGATCATACTCAGCGTCTGTAATCATCGATGCTGAGTTGTCATAATAAGCAAGGTTATGTTTTTGGATAAGTTGTTTGAGTTCTTTATAATTCATATAAAGATAATATCGAAAAAATAAGCATTAAGAAAGTTTAAAGTATATTTTATTTTTCTAAATCGTGAACATAAAGTTGCATTAAGGAGTAGTGGAGAACCTTCATCAAATCTTTACGAGCGTCTTCACGTGTTCCCTTTTTCCCATATCTTTGCGCGTACTTAAGAACATTCCCAATACAGAATCCTGTACCGTGTCCTCCATCTACGATAAATTCAGTAGCTTGAAATTTGTCTTTTGAGTAGTGCTCACCGTAAGTAGAATCAATATATTGTTTAAATTCTTTAAGTAAGACATCTTCATTATATTTATACTCTATTTTTACTGGTTGAAATAATGACTCATCGTAACTAACTCCAACAGTAAATGTTTTGTAGCCGTCGGAACTCTGTTGAGGTGCAATTTTTACATCAAGATGATCATAAATTTTTTGCTCTTCTGGACAAGATCTTACTATGCGATTTCTCTTAGTAGCTCCAATATTTCTCTGATATATAGTTTTTCCGTTATCTGGTGACTCATAAATATACTTACTATCATGAGCTAAATCTTCTAACTGATTTTCTTCTCTCATACGACGTTTCATATATTCTTCATGTCTTTCGTTCATTCTATCCTCTTTTTGATTGCCTCTAAAAGTTGACTTAAGTTTTCTTTTTTATTTAAATTAGTTCCTTCAACTTGAATACCTAGAATATCTTCTAACTCTCGTAGCATAACTTTAACTGTTTGCGACTTATCATCTTCTGAAATTTCTGGTTTTTCATAAATTTTTAATTGAACCAATTTACTTATAACACTTCTATAACCTTTTGAGAAGTGTTCCGCTAATTTATGAACGTCTTTTTCGTTTTCTTCAGTATACATATGTATTAGTTCAACTTCTTGCTCATCGCTCCAAGCTTTAATACTCATAATCATTCTCCAATTCTAATTCTAGTTGTGTATTCCAGATGAACCTTTTAGCTACTAAATCACTCGCATCTTCTAGCAAGGGTATTAGCGAACTAACTTCATCAGCAGGTATTGAAAAACCTGATTTAGTAGGGAACCACTGACCAGTATCTCCATCCATAGTATACTCTCTTATGTGAAGATATAATTTTTCTCTAAATTCGTTTACTGTAACTTTTACTGCGTTACCATTAGGTTTGTGAAAGGCTGTACCAAAATCTTTATTCATAGCACTATTGTTGCTTCATCATTAATAAAATTTTTTGTCCAGTTTGCTATTGGGTACGCTTTAAAGATCTGAACAAAACAGTATCTAATATCTGTTTTTGACTTATTAACCATACCGTGAGCTACTTTATCTGGATCAAATATAATACTTTCTCCTTTTTTAAGAGAATATTCTTCTATTTCGTTGTCTATCGAAAACCTGTATATAAAATCTTCACTTTCGGAAAGTGCTGTTAACATTCTTAGTCTGTAATGAGCCGAGTCAGTAGCTTTGATGTTATTATCATCCGTGTGCATAGGGATTGTCTGACCTGGTAGTTGTCGATGTATTCTAACTCTAGTGGTTTCTATTTGAAAAAAGTCTGTTAGTTTTTTGACTGCATCAATCTTGTTATACAAAGCAGTATACTTAAAATCTTTAGGTATTTCTAAGGGGTCGGATCTATAAAAATCAAATACCTTTCCAGATTCACTTTTGACAGCGATAGCGCTTACATGACCTGCTAGATCATAATCTGAATGTTCTTCAAATTTTAATGTATCTAACCAACTGTTATCAAATTGTAATTTAGTCTTTGGACGAATAATCATTACTACTTAAGAATCCAAACTTTTTCTTACCTTTTTTTATTTCTTTTGTGGGGGCTACGAGAGCCGCTTTCCACTCATTAATAAGCTTTTCGATACCTTTATCTCCGTAACCGTTTACTTTAGCAAACGACTTGATATCTTCTTCACTTTTGAATAATTTAAGTCTTTCTATATCCATTTAAGTACTCCTTTAATGTGCCACCCTCTACTGGTTTGTCTAAATAATCTTTGCCAAATATGTAAAGACTATCATTTTTACTAGCTATTTGTTCCAACCATTTATTATAACAATCTGTGACCCCTTGTAAACCTCTTAGGTATTGGGCATTAACTGTATGAAATGCATTACTCCACCATATCACTGAATTATCATCAGGTGTAATTTGAGAAGTTACAAACTCAGGATTTTCACAAATATCAACGTGAATAAACTCATGTTTTAGTTTTTTGTACCTATCCCAATGTTCTTTGATAGCTTTTTCATTTTCCCACCAACTAATTTCTCGTTCCCATAGACCTTGACGAGTATTAGTTTCTGTTTCTGCTCCTTTAGTTTCGTTAATACTATACTTTTGTTCTGCCCAGTTCAAAAATCCAGGATAATCTTCTCCGTCCCAGTGAGTTAAAAGAAGTTTTTTGAATGCAAGAGCTTGTTTACTATAATCAAAAAATACTACTTCTGAATCATCTTCAAATCCATAAGTATTAAGAATCATGTTAGGTTTGAAACTAGCTGCAACAGAGTACAGTTTTTTGATTGGTTTTTCCATCTTAACATATTTAAGATCTTTATAATTCTCTGTATTCCAAAAAAAGACGCAAGTAGGTGCGTATTCTACAATATTAATAATCCAAGAGAGTTGTTGAGAAAGTTCTTCTGCACTAGAGGTAGGATAAAGGTACTGTTTATGATCTCTTATTTTAGGATGAAAATTATACACTATTAATCCATTTTCAAGACTAGTATTTATAAAATTCCATCCATCTACAAGAGGAGTACAAATAGTAGACTCGTGAGTAGGGGCTAGAGATAAAGGAGTATAATCGTCATGAATATCCTTAGCATGTCTTTTAGCTTTTGCTACTGTCTCATCTTTCGTAGAATTTTTATCCCCAAAAACAGGACGATCAAATTTTTTATAGTAGTCTAAGTTAACTAAAATACACTGTTTATGGAGTCCGTAATAGCCCTCTTTACCTTCTGGGTTATTAATATTTTTTGAATTTTTATCCATGATGTGACCTGTCACAAAGAAGTTTTGTCTATCGATCCACTTCTCTATGTGCCTAAAAAAGAAAGCATCTTTTATTATATGTCCCACAGATTGGACTATACAGTAATCAACACCGTGCTCACAAGCTTTATCTAAAACTTCATTAACTGATTTACCTACGACTATAGGTCCGAAGTATTTAAATCTAGTAAAAAATTCAGTTATTTCTTTGAACTTTTGTCCTCGTGACATGTGAAAACTAAACTTAGAGTCATCATATATGCCTACAACGTAGTTTTTATTAATTCCCATTTTTCGCATAGCTGCGTTCTACCAAATCCTCGTACTCTTTAGTTTTAACACCATGAACTATGATGTGGTATCTATCTTCATTACTTTTATTATATACGGCGTGAGTGTTTCCCACGTCTAATAACACTGCCTTACCGTCAGTTAAGGGCACGAATCCTTCATGCCCCTTCATTTTAAACATGCAATCTTTTGGAGTATTGAGAGCAATGTTAACAGGAGATAACACATTTTTGTCAGTATCTTCGTGAGGGGTTATGAATCCCCCCGGCTCTAATAACATAAAGCGCAATCTATGGTATCTTTTATACGGGAACTTATTTTTAAAAAAATCTACAGTAACCGGACAACGTTCTGCTATATGTGTCCAACAGTAAGGAACTTCGTCATTACTTTTAAAACCGTATTGATCATAATGATTAGTTTTATAAGCATCTATGCCGTGAATACAAAGACTTCTCCACCCTTGGTGTCTGTAACCACCTCCATAGTCTTGATCTCTGTGAGCTACAAACTCTTTTTTAAGAGCGATTGCCTCTGCGTGCATTTTTTTATAAGGAATATCAATATCTAAAACCAACCAAGGAAGTTTACTTTCTTTAGTGATCCAATTATATTCTGTCATGTATACATATCCAGAAGCTCTTCATCATAAGCAAAACTAGTTCCACACCCACAAGAGGCTTTAGCTCCTGGGTTTTCTACTGATAATTGTTTATTCATACCACTTGTAACTAAATCTATGGTGCTTCCATACAAAAACTTTATACTTTCAGGATCAACAACAGAGGGGGGATCATCACAAAACTTAATATCATCATCTTCAAGTTCTTCTGCTACATCGAACAGGTAGTTAAAACCACTACAACCACCACCAGACACCCCAAACCTAAACATCTGTCCAGGCTCTAGATTAGAGAGTATATAAATTTTAGCTTTTGCAGTGAGTTTAGGAAGCTGCCCTTCGTATTCTGACTCTATTATAGGTGCGTGACCGTGAAAATCAGATAATACTTTTTCTTCAAGAGTAGGCTCTTGCATTTTGTGTTTATTTAACACTTGTTGTGCAAGACGAGATATCTCATCCTTATCTGCTTGAGCTTCTAGATCAGCAAAAAACTGATCAATTTCTGAATCTGTTAACTTTGTTTCTGGAATAGACATTTTCAATCGCCTTTATGTAGTGGTTAATAACATTGTCCCACGTATTTTCTAACTTAGCATCACTTACGGCATCTAACATAACTTTTTTATCATGATGATGGTATACATATTGTAGAATTTTTTCTAAGTGTTGTCCAGAAGGTTCATTAGCAAACGAGTGACTGCTCATCATTGTCATAGCGTCGCCCGATTTAGCAGCAAATATACTATCTGCCATAATATCAATAGGTTTTTGCTCTACATTAATTCTAAATCCTATATCAGAAGGAATAAAATCTTCGGTTGGGCCATCCGCTGATACGATAGGAATACAACCACAAGCAAAAGCTTCTTGAATATGCATACCAAAACCTTCGGCCCTATATGGATGCACGACTGCTTTACTTAATTTAAAGATCTGCGCCATTTCTTCGTCGGATAACGCATCGTCGATATATATAATTTCAGCACATCCTGTTTTATATTGCATTTTAATGATTTCGCTGATGGCATTATTTTTTCCATAAATTGCAGGATTATCTTTAACAATGAGAGTAGTTTTATCATATTTTTTGAAAACTTTACTCCAAGAGTTGAGCATAATATCTAAGCCCTTTCTCCACTGAGTATTTCCTACATATACAAAATTAAACCTATCTTTTTTTATAAACGGATGATCATCTGCCTCTTCTTTGTTGAAGATAGTATCATCAAAGCCATTAGGCACAACAAAAATATTATCAGGATCTAAACCACCTTGTTTAAATACTGATGCGACATAATTACTAGGTACTATTAGCGCATCCGCAAAGGTTTCAAACTTGTATTGCCACTCAAAAGGAGCTTTTGCATATTCCCAAGGTTGAATATAGATAACTTTTGTCATTTCATGTACGGGCCAAGTCCATACTGGCGGATAACAGTGTCTGATTTGAATTTCTGGCGGTTCTGATTGCTCTTTTGCTTCAAGATTCTTTATGATTTTTGTATGACTCTTTGAAAGTTTGTGCGCCGGATCAAATGAATCTAGTGGTGTAACGTAAACATCTATATTATCTGACATATTTAGACCAATGGCTAATTTTCTATTGATAATTGATAGTGAATGATTATCATAGAACTTTCCTACTATCTCTATTCTCATTGATAAGCTCCTGTAATATGTTGTTTAATATAATTTTCTACTTCATCAATAGGAATGGCTCTCAACTTAGGCCATTGAGCCTCTCCTAGCCCAGATGTTTTAAAATTATGAAGTTCGTGATAATTATTGATATTTACCTGAGACCAAATTTGATAAAAAGGATCTTTTTCTACAATGTCAGAATGTCCTATATTGTTAATTTTTTCGTGTAATTCATTATCAGGCCTGCACAGACTCCAATGAATTGCTACAAGAGGCGAACGTACTCTATTAGCTGTTCCTCCTGCTGATTTATCTGTCCATCTAGCATATGTGTAAGTACTATCTTTTGAGGTCACAACTCCTTGGTTTTCCCCAAAAAATGGTGTATCATCTTCGTTTGCAATGAATAAGCAAAAAGATTCTCCAGCCTCGTCTTCTACCGTCTTATAAGGAGTAGCCCAGGTCATTAAAATATCAACTTTATTATAGTAGTTTTCTACTATAGGACAGTACTCATAGAAAAATTCTTTAGGATTAACTAACATCTCATCTGCATCAAATGAGAAAATCCAGTCATGGCTACACTGAGCTTTTAAAAAATTTCTTTCATAGTTATCGTTCTCAATTGCTATTTTAGATTTATGAAAATCCTCTTCAATAATAGATATTTTGCCTTCAGTATCAATTTTCTGTAATTGAGACCAAAGTTCATTTTCATCGATAGTAAAGCTGTTACCACTCCAAGTAATTCTGTCTTTATCTATACCGAGAACAATTTCGTCTACATAAGCATAGTATCTTTTAATACTATCTGCTAAGAAACGATTTGCGTCATAGCTAATCAGGCTAATTGCTGACTTCTTTTTCATATTTAGTTAATCCTCTTTGATTGAAGCTTTTAAGGCTTCTGTTAGTAATTCTGTAGGTAGGTTAAAATCTTCAAAACCTTTTTTGACGTAATTTAAAACTTTTTTATCAGGGAGAGATAATCCTGGTTTTTTCATTCTGTATATTAAAAATTTTTCGTCTGTAATATAATCTTTGAAGTATCCTTCTTCCCATTTATCTAAATTTTTTTCACACTCTAAGCTTATTTCCCAAAGACCTATACCACAGTTACATCCTTCTTCTGGTATAAGGTTTGGAAGCTTATTAAAAACAAGTTTCCAGTTATTAATGATCTTCGACCCTAAGAATAAAGCATCTGGACATATGCTTTTCATTCTTTTTACACAAAGATTAGTACCGTATGCGGCATATATCATTTTACAGTTGTATTAGCCTTTGGTGCTGAAGGTTTCTTAATAAATGAACCGGACTTTTTCTTAATACCAATAATCCTAGCTCCACTATAGTATCTAGTAGCATCAGCTAATCCTCCAGATATTCTTAATTCACTATATTGAATATCTAATTTATCTTGGTGGCGAATTAAAGTTTTATTGAGCTCCTCCGCGTGTTGAGCATTTGATTGCCCAGTAAATACTACGACACATTCTTGTGCTAAGGACACTATAACTTTTTCAAAAAAATCATCATAGACTTTTTGATTTATAGGAGAGACATCAAATAAACATACATTAAACTTAGGTTGTTTGGCCCACTCTACTTCCTCAAAAGATTTTTCAATGAGAGTTATTGCTCCTGGAATTTTGGTTTCTGGATGGAGATCATATCGTTTGATATTTGCTTCCATTTGAGATTTTACATTGTACCAAATATCACCTTCCGGGGCCCACTTTCTAGGCTCTCTCTCGTCGTACATAAAATTATCAACACCTACCGCTTTGACGTCGTTACCCATAACCGCAGATATAATGGTAGATCCTTTGTATACCCCAATTTCTAAATAGTTTGTTTTTTCTGCTGCGCAGAGATTATTAATAAGACATTTCAGGCGTGTAGAAGATAATCCGTGTAATTCTCTTTCCCGCTCAGAGATTTTAGATCTTTCATTATCAGCTTGCTCAAGGGCTGCCTTAACCCATGCGTGATTTAATTTACTCATATTTATTCCTTTTCAAACAATATTTTATCAATGAAGTAAAACGGTAAATATGCAAGAATAACTGCTAAAGTAAATGCGCACCATATAAACACTACAGGTAGCAAGGTTACTAAACATAATATTGCATAAAACCATACAAAAATGAATAAGAAAGGAGTCATTTTATTTTTTTTTCGTAATACCGCTTCTTCTAATTCTTTTTTACTTATAAACACTTTACTCACTTTTTATCTCCTTGTCCAGCGTTTTGTAAAATTTTGAGTTTGCCCATTTCGTCTGTAGACGCTCCAGGTTTCTCATTTCCATAGCTGCTTTATTATCGTCCTTCAATCTTTTAGTATCTCTGGATTCATGATGGAAGAGTCGTACAGGAATCTGATAGATGCTGAAACCATTTTTTCTTCCAGACAAGCAGTAATCGACATCTCTGTTGTATGTCCATTCAAAGGAGGGGTCAAAGTCGCCCACGGAATTGAGAAATTCCCTTCTGAGGTAACAACCTCCAAATGTTGTCCAGGCGACGGAGCGCGTGGAATCGTACTGTCCTGTATCAGTTTCAAGCTGCTCCTTAAAGGCTGTCCTGTTTTCAAGTACGAGCCCACTTCCGAAGTGATCTGGTCGATTGTCTGTGAACTTTCCTCCTGCGCACTGTACGAAATATTCGCTATCCTCGTTTTTTGCTGGGTACAATAACAAACAACCAAACATTCCTGCTTCTGGATATTTATCGACATAATCTAGCACCTCCTCAAACCACCCGTCATGGTGAGGTGCCATGTCAGCGTGTAAAATAAATATGTCATCGTTAGGAAATTGATTCCACATTTTTTGAAACATTAGATCACATCCTATACCAGCGACATCACGATCATAGTGTACGTCTAGTTCCCAGAATATATTTTTATGATTTTTAATTTCGTTTTCAAATACGTATGGAGTAATAATTTTAACTGTCATTTTGTTTCATTTCTATATCTTTTATTCTTTTTTCCATATATATTATAACTGTTTGTATGTCTGCTCTTGGGTAGATATAGAGCGCCTTCAACGCCTCTAATTCTTTTCTAAATATTACTAATATCGCCCAATCAGCACTACTCAACATTAAATTAACCTATCTGTCCAAGTTTTTGGAGTTTTATCTGTAATAAACTCTAAGTCTAAATGATATTCAAAGTCTTTTACTTGGGGTTTAATCCAGTCTACCATCTCCTTGATAGTTTGATCCATTTTTATGGAGGCATTGTAATTAAATTCTCTTCTGATTTTATTAGAAGAACAATACGCATTTTTTACTTCTTGCGGTCTATCAGGAAAATGTTCTAGTGACGGATATCTTTCACAGTGATGACCTACCTTATATGCTAATTGTTTGATAGATATCTCATTATCATCAGGACCGATATTATACACCTGCCCACAAATATCTCTATCTGATTGTATAATTTTATATACTGCCATAATACAATCTGTTACATTTGAAAACGATCTTTGTTGTTCCCCGTCGCCATATATCACTATAGGCTTACCTTGTAAACAACGATTAATCATGATTCCGACTACGTTTCTAAAAGGATCAAAATATCGTTGCCCTACTCCAATTACATTATGAGGAACTACTGTGACATAGTTTAACTCATGTATATTTTTTAACATTTCAAGATGTTGTTCTGCCTGAATTTTAGCTAATCCATAAGGATCTACTGGATTTACCGGCATATCTTCTGTAAAAGGAGGTATTTGATCTCCATATCTTGCCATAGATGAACAATTTATTAGTAATCTAACATTATTATGTATAGCCGCAGAAGCAACTGACACTGTTCCGTAAACTATAGATTCCGTAACTATAGCAGGAGCAAAAACACTTAAGCCTTCGTAAGGTAAAGCTGCTGCATGAAATATTACTTCATATCCTTCGGTTAATTCTTTCATTAGCTTTGTGTCGGTGATATTACCGTGTGTAAAATCTACTCCATCAGGTACGTTACCTTCTACGCCCCCTATCATATTATCAATCCCACCTACGTGGTGACCTTGTCCTATTAAATATTTTGCTAAACAGCTTCCTAATAAACCGCCTATTCCTGTAATATATACTCTCATTACCATATAAATCCTTTTTTATAATTTTCTACTAGTTTAATTATCTCAATATCAAAAACTTTATCTGGTCGCCATTGTAAGTTTCTTAAGGGGTTACAAGATATTGCGTACCTAACATCTTGTCCAGGCCTATTGTGTGAAAAATCTATGTGTTTTTCGACATCAGGTACTTCTCTTTTAATAGTACCTAAAAAGTATGAATTAATAATTTTTTTAACAGTATCAAAGTTGGACTGTTCATACTCAGATGATATATTATAAACCTTATTTCTCTCTGCGTTTTCATAAAGTAATAAACAAGCATTGGCTGTATCTTCTGAATGAGTCCATGTTCTAATAGGTTTTCCTTGATTGTGTAGTTTAATTTTATTGCCTCTTGATAATTGTTTAACCGCTAGAGGAATAAGCTTTTCAGGATATTGATTAGGCCCAAAGTTATTAGAAGGTCTAGCAATAATATACTCTAATCCGTGTGTTCTAGCCCAAGTTTTAATCAGTAAATCAGCGGCGGCTTTAGTTGCCGCATAAGGATTTGAAGGATTAAGAGCAGAATTTTCATCAAATACTCCACTTATTAAATCACCATAAACTTCGTCCGTAGAAATTTGAAAGAAGAGAGGTTTATTAGCTTTTGTAACAATCCTAGAATTGACTATTTCTAATAAATTTCTCACTCCATCAATATTAGAGCGTATAAAGTTTTTACAATTTTTATTCCCGTTATCAACATCAGACTCCGCAGCAAAATTAAATATTACATCACACTCCGGTAACCACTTGATCTCACATATATCTTCAACAATTAATCTAAATTTTGAATAGTTATTCTGTAATTCTTCTACAATATTATCATTTGCAACATAAGTCAGCTTATCTATACCGTATACGTACCACCCTTCTTCTAGAAGTTTTGCTGTAAAAGTAGTACCTAAAAAACTTGCACAACCAGTGACTACCGCAATCTTAATCATTAGGACTTATTCCATAGCATACTATTCTATCATACAAAGCATCTGTAACTGGTTGAGAGGATACTGGTTTATAGTATTTTCTCTCAAACTCATCATTTGCCGCCGTCATTGGTTCCTGATGAATAAAGGGAAAACAATTTGGAAAAAATATGTCATCTTCATCTGCTCTGTGAGGATAAAGATCTCCTTCTACCTGCCCAAATTCATATCTTTTATTGTAATAATTATCTAAGTATTTTTGTTGTAGATCATCTATATTAAACTGATCCCACCATTGAAGAATTGCAGCTGCTGAAACCTCACTCATTTTAAAGTTCCCTCCCCTGTCATTAATAGGTTCGTCATCCATAAGACCAAAATTAATACTTGCCCTTGCATATTTTTCGTATTTTTTATCTATAATAATTAAGCCACCTTCTCCAAACCCAATTGGTTTTGTATGGTGTAAAGAAATGTAAGAAGCGATCCCTAAATTACAACTGTTAGTACCCTTCCAAAATGAATAAGGACTTGCAGCATTATCAAATACTACATTTTTGTCGCTTAGTGTTTGTAAGATAAGATCAATATCTTGTAAATGACCAAAACAATTAGTTACAATAACTAAGTCAGAATATTCAATTAAGTGAGGATTAGTTACATCAATATTCAAAGAAACATCAAAATCTACAGGTAATGACCCTATGGCTCCTCCCTGCACGTTAGAAGGAAAAGTAAAAGATTGTGTAGCTACTTTTGATCCCTCTCCTGCTTTTCTGTCAATAGCGTAAATAATACCAGAGATAGCTGACGAGCCGCTAGAGGTCGCAATAACTGCCTTAGAATCATCAATCTTAAGCATTTCACGTGCTCTCTCTTCCAGCATTTTTACAGCGTTTCCATAATTAGAAAATTGATTACTTTCTTGTGCAGGAATTAAGTATTTTTGGAATAAGTCTATATCGAGATATTTTTTGAGAATAAAAGTCATATGTTAACAGACTCGTAAAGTGACTTCCAATTTACAACAGGAGTAAGACATCCTTCTTGTAAATGGGTAGAGTGTCCTGGGATTGGGCATAAGCACCCAACTTGTTTAAAGGCTTTCCATGTCCAAGTATCATCTGCAAAAGCTCCCGCCCGTAGTAGCTCATACTTATATTGTAGCCACGTAGAACCTTTAGCCGCGACTGTTAAAGTCGCGCTAGGGATAGATCTAAGATGCCCATACGGTCCCATATGAACCTCGCAAATTCTGCTAGAATCTAGAGTATACCTATCTGGATAATCTTGTGGGGCATAAAAGCCGTTGTAACCTGTGTCAAATAAAGCTTTTAGAGCAGGTATAGCGTGAGAAAGATGTAGATAGTCATCTTCACATATATAAATAATTTCATCAGGATTTGATTCTGCAACGGCAACAAGATGTTCCATTAGTTCTGGACAGGAGTTAGCCATAACAGGGTGATAATTAGGATAAGGATCTTTGGCCCTTAGTTCTGGTAACGGTGTTATAGGATGTACCCTAAACTGGGCGCTGGTATTGTTTCTCATCCAATCAAGTGTTTCTGGAGTAGTTCTATCATCAATTACTACAATTAAATCACGTTCATCGAGACTATGCTGAATAGACATATAACACTTTCTAATAATTTCTAACTTGTGTTTTCCGTCCCACCGAATACCGTCACCGGTAACTTCATCACCAAGAGACCCTGCTTTTAAATTTGCTTCACAACTTCTAAAGAAAATAATCATTGTTTTTTTGGTTTCTCCGTGATGATACCGTGTTTAAAGAACTGACGAGTACTCATATCTTCAAATAAATGTTCTCCAGAACTGAGAGTGTTATCGTCACCAATATTAGTGTTAGAAGTAACAGTGACTGCATTACCTAACCAATTATCATCTCCTACGTTACAGTATCCTAGGATAGTAGCATACGTAGTAAAAATATTATGACTTCCCATTTTAACGTCATGATGTACTGAAGCATAGCAATTTAAAAGATTAAAATCACCTAGAGAAGCATTTGCATTTGTCATAGCAAAGCAATTAAGCACATTACCTATACCTAGGATAGAAGTTTGTGATAAGTGTGCTTCATTAGCTACCATGTTTGGAAAATGATTAATATTCTGATCATAATAACCAAATAAATGTTCTAAGAATACTTTACGCCACTTACGGTGACCAGTCCCTAGAACGAATGCAGATTCTTTAGGATAAGTAAAATTATTAATACCTTCGTCGTTAATAAGGACTGCTTTACCTTCCTTTAAGATAATAAATCCTCCAAAATCTTCTATAACTCTGCCTAGTACAAATTGCTCAAAGCATTCTTGGGCATAACCACCATTACCTAGTATATATGTTTTATACATCATAAAACTTTCTGATAAATATCTTCAGCTATTTCTTGTGTAATTTCTCTTGGGTTATTAACCAAAAGCCTTGCTTGTTTCATTGCTTCTTTTGCTAGAGCCGGGATATCCTTACTAGTAATTCCGTAGTAACTCATTTGTGTATTGATGTCAGCTAATTCTGCTAGTTCTTTGATATTTCTACACATAATTTCAACAACATCACTTTTGTAGTAGTTAATCTCTCCTGCATCATGAGGGAATAGGGCTAAAGCTAAAGAAGAATAATCTGTAACTTCTTGATTATATGATAAAACACCAGGAAGAACCAAGGTATTTGTTAAACCATGTGGTAGTTTAAAATGTCCACCAAGAGGGTACGCAAGAGCATGTACAGCTGCGACTGGTGAGTTACCAAAAGCCTGCCCAGCTAACATTGCGCCATATTGTACATTAGCTCTTGCCTCAATATTCTCTGGCTCTAAAATAGCAGTTTTTGTTGATTTACCTAACCAACGACATGCTTCGAGCGCTAACATTTTTGAGTACGGATTATTATTAAGATTTGTGGAAGTAAAAGACTCAATAGCATGAACCATTGCATCAATTGCGCTATACGCTGTAAGCCGAGGACCACACGAGACTGTAAGGAGAGGATCTAAAATTGCGGCATCAGGAATGATTTTATGAGAGACAATTCCCATTTTTGTTGTCTCACCTGTAGTAATAATTGAGACAGGTGTTACCTCTGATCCTGAACCAGCTGTAGTAGGTATAAGAACTAAAGGTAATCTTGAACTATAGATGTTGTCAACACCCCAGATATTATCAAGTGAGGTTTCTTGTTTTAAGAGAACAGCAGCAACTTTTGCTACGTCAAGAGATGATCCACCTCCGATACCTATAACGCCATCTACCTCTTTACTTACTCCATACTCAACACAATCTAATACATTTTGAGTAGTTGGGTCTTGTACTAAATCGTAAAATACGTGTTCTGCCCAAGACCATTTCTGTGCTTCAATAACAATATCTGTTTTTACTAAGTTTGGTCCAGTTACGATTAAGGGATTTCTAACATTGAGGTCAGACAGGATTCTGCCTAAGAACTGTAATCTGTTTTCGCCGATTACGAGACGGGGAGTTGTATTAAAATTAAACATTAAAACCTCATAAGAGTTGTAAAGGCCCTTTCTGTTGCTAGGTGGAACCATACCCCGTGAGATTATGCCGCTATGCGGTAATCCTCGATTGCGAAATTATCATTTGCAATTGTTTGTTTTCTTGCGGTTGAGGTCGCTTGCGCACCTGCTTCTCGGCATTGTTTTTATTACGTCTGTCGATCCTAGTTCGCCCCCATCATAAACACTTCAAGCAATGATCCAATTGACAATGCTATTAATCCATATTGTACAAATCTCAATAGCAAATAAGTTACTACTTCATCCATTTTCTACTCCAAGTGTTTATGGTGGAGGCGTCGGGTACTGCCCCCGAGTCCAGCCCGTCTATTTTACTACTCCTCAAACGAAGCACTAGTTCTATTCAAAAATTTGTAACAATGTGCTGTCTGGTTTAGTTGTTTTAAGTTCATTATAACCTTGCCCTATACCAATGCTGACCATTGTAATCATCCAAATTGCGATAATAATAAAAGGACTCGGCAGTATTAGGTACCAATAGGTACGGAATATTCCATGTCCCTTTTCAAGTCTAACTGCACGTTTATGAGCAAACCAATGTACTATCCAACGCACACATGCTTTAATTTTTTCAGTAAACCACTCACCTACAAAGTGTCTTATAAGACGCATAGCTATAAGTATTGGACTACTGATAACTTCCCATATAATTAATAATATATCAACGACAAGATCAACACAATGGTCAATCGTTATCCACTTCTTTATCTTTTGTAGCAGTTTCATTAATGGTTACTATGTGAGTAGAGAGATTTTCAGGGGTATCTCTATTTAGTGTTCCAGACATAGCCTTTGCTTTAGACCAGGTATCAAATTTTTTGATAGTCTGTTCACCATCAATCTCTTCTGTCACTACTCCTATTTCATCATTTTCTGTATTATGTATTTCAATAATATAGTACATTAAATTAATATTACCTGCTTTAAGTTCTTCAAAATTTATAATTTCTGTTTCTACAAGAATAAAAGGTTCATTATCTAAAAAGAGTTTCGTCAATATCAAATTCTTTCGGGTCGTTATCTACAGATTTCCAATTAAAAATTCTAAAATTATCTGCTTCTAGATCCCAAACGAGTTCCATACCTTCTGGATATTTTTGCTCAGAACCTGCTCCTTGTACTTTTTCATCAAGGAACTTCTCTGGTAAATCATATAGTCTTGCAAAAACCATATCACGAGACTCACCATTTTTCTTTTTAAATGTGCCTTTGTAAGCTTTCATATAATCCTCCTTATTTATAAAGTATTATAATAAAACTACTTAGGACTATGCAAGATTGTTTTTACGCAAAGCTGCTATATATTGTTGTACTACTGTATTCCACTCTTCTAGTGTAAATCTATAGATGTACTCATAAGATTCTGAGAATAGTTTAACACGATCTGAAAACTTTTGTAGATACCAATTTCTTGAATGTATGGGGCCATACCAACTATTTATATCTTTTCTCATTAAATGGGTAAAAGTTTGAATAGTAAAAACTAAATTATGAACATGATTATCGTTTATTCTGATTGCCAGAGTAACGTTGCGTTCGCTGTTGATTTGAACCTTTGTTAGGTCTTTGAACATTGCGTTTATTTTTCCTGCTATTTCGCAGCATATTTCGCTCTTCGCGAATGAACTGTTTTTCTAGATCTTGTCTCTTCTTCTGCCAACGTTTTGCTCCTGCTTTAGCCGCTAACCTTGATTTTTCACCTCTAGAAATGAAATGTCGCCTATCACGCACTTCTTTCATAACACCTTCATTATGTAGTTTTTTCTTTAAGATGCGAAGCGCTTTTCCAACATCATTGTTTCTTACAAAAATTTTCATATTTTCTATAGTAGTCTCTCACTGTATCATCATAATTTGTAAATTTAAAGTTTACATCAAATGTATTTATTAGTTTGCTATTATCTAGCAGCCCTCTTGGTTTACCCGTTGGTCCTGATTTATACTGAACATCAAAGGGCTCTGGATATATATTAGCCAGTGCTTCCGCGTTTCTCGTAAATGCGTATGAAATATTATAAATGCCAGGACACCAGCTGTCTAAAATATTTTTGATTGCTAAAACGAAATCGTCTATGTAGATACAACCAGCTCTCTCAACCATAACAGGTTTTGCAGCTGCAATCTGTCTTTCTATATTCATCCAGATTGAAAATTTACCATCTCCCATACCATAAACATGTATGGGTCGCAAAATTACATCATTCTCTCCGCAGATAGTTTCTGCCTTTATTTTACTGTCCCCGTAATGGTCCACAGCTCCTAAAGAGTACTGCTCGTCAATTACTCCTTCCCAAGTGCCGTAAACCATGCTACTACTTATATGTAGAACAGGTGTTTTAGGAAGGTACAATTTAATTAAACTTAATCCTTGTACTATAGAATCTGAAGTAAATTTTGGAAAATGTTGTGATAGGATAGCTTCTGATAAAGCTCCAAAGTTAAGTACTAAATCATAGTTTGCTCTTGGAATATCTTCAAAACTCCATTTTTTATAGTATTGATTGAATTTACCTTTTACTAAATCAATTCTATACTTTAGATTGAGTTTTCTATGACATTTCTCAATCTCATTAGTTTCTTGTAAACCTTTTGTACCTCGATGAATATATTTATAGCCTACATACTCATCGGTAAATCCGTCAAGTATATCTACGTCATGAGTCCGTCCTAATTCTGCTACTAGATGTGCTCCTATAAAACCCATCCCTCCTGTTATTAGTATCTTCATAGCACAGACTTTATTCTTTCAAGTTCCTCATCAGTTAAATAATGATGAGAAGGTAGATGAACAGTAGAAGAGCAAAACTCCACTGTTTTTGGACAATCATCCTTTTCAGGATTAAGCCACGGTAGCAAATGAAGAGGTTCTTTAAAAAATGTTCTAGCAAGACACTTTACAGAGTTAAGTTTTTGAATCACCTCATCTACTTCAAAGGAAGGTACACTCATTGTATATCTCTCCCAAACATAATTTTCTCCAGGTATATTTCCATAGGGAAGATTGTCTTTATACCAAGTAGCAATCTGTCTTCGACGCTCTCTATACTGGTTTTGCTCAAACAATTCTATTTCTTTTAGAAGAACTGCGCATGATGTCATGTCCATGTATGATTTTGTACCTACACAATGTATTTCCTTATCTTTTCCTCTGCCGTGTGCTGATATTTCATAGATTCGATTAGCAATTTCATCAGAGTTAGTACAGATAGCCCCACCAGATCCGAGCGTTCCTGGATACTTTGTAAAATCAAAAGAAAAACACGCGGTAGAACTCATAGAGCCGGGAACATATGAGTACGGCTCTCCCATATAAAATGCTGGAGCTGCGTCTTCAATGATGTGAGTTCCGTAGGTTTCACAAACTTTAACTATCTGATCTACTCGTGCAACTGTCCCAAAGTTATGAACTATGACCACTGCAGCAGCTTGTGTTGTTTTAATTAAGGTTTCAAGTTGGTTTAAATCTATATTACCTGTGGCATCTATATCACAGAAACGAATACGACGATTCATAAATACCACTGCATTAGCAAATGCTCGCCAACCATAAGATGGAACGATTACTGTGTCATTAGGTTTTGTGAGAGCGGCAATCGAAATTTGAAGAGCATCTGTACAACAGTCTGTAAATTGCCAGTGAGTAACATCGCTTAGTTCAGTACACTTATTTGCAAGAGCAAGCTGTACTCCTCGCATCTCTCTACCATCTTCTGTTTGATAAGGATCATCCATATTATCTGAGATAGCACGAAGATAGTCTACTCGATGACGTTCTATTCTTCGTTTATGAGGTATGAAGGCAACAGCCTTGGGCATTTAGGAGATTCCCATAATTCCTTTGATCCAAGCGATAACTTGAGAATTATCTAGTTTGAAATTTTTTATCTGCACTTTAAAATCATCTTTTAGCACTAGTATAGCAGGTAGACGATTTGCACGGGCCTGTTTAGAGTGTCTCTTAAGTCTAGCATCATTTTGATTAGCTTCCTCAACTACTAGGTCAGGAATTGCATCTTCTATTGCTTTTTTCTGATTTTTCATGTATTGTACTTGTGTTGGTTGAGAATCATCTGCAAATAACACTATTTTATATGTTGGCATTCAATTTTTCCTTTAATTCATCTACATCAATTCTTAGCATAGATAGTTCATTGCGAAGGTCAGTAATTTCTTGGTGAAGATAGCGAATATCTCCGCCAAGATCGTTAGCAACCTCGTTAATAGTAGATTGCATTTCTCTCATTTCCATCTTGAGTGTTTTTTCAGTTACATACATAGCAATACTGTATCAATAATTTTATGTCAAGTCAACAACTTTCACGTTTTAACCTAATCTTTGCCTTGCTATTTGGCAAAATTTTATATAAAATACATTATAACAATAAAAAGGGACTACTATGCACAAAAGACCAACCCTCTCAGAAGCTAAAACTTTTCTCAATCAACATGCCCCCGACATTATGCAAGAGTATACAGATCTATTTAATACTCATGGCGAGTTCTTTGCGGCTCGATTTGTTGTAGATATTGTTGACCACTATAACCATTTAAATAACGTACAGGAGACTGTTAAATATGGCACGCGCTAAACCCGTACCCTTTGGAACTGATGTAGGCTACGCAGACTGGTCAGTAAGACGTACTATCCATGAAGCGGAAAATGTAGCTCGTTGGAATCCGTGGCTGGCTCATGAATGGATGGAGCAAGCCCATAATCGGTTAGACATCTATACCGCGCCATTTCATGATCAATATAATCGTGCAGTGCATCGTATTAATGCTTACTGGCGATCAATTACTTCAAACTACTATTATTCTCAGAAAGAGTTCTGGAGCAAAGGAAAATTTTCGCTACCGCCTAAGATGTTAGAACCGCTTTATGATGAGTAGTTATTATAATATTTTTTGAATTGCACTTACCCATAAACCATGCTATTAATAAAGGTATAAAAAATGTATTTTAAGCTTGTGTCGAAGAACGCATATCGTGATTTAGTTAGAAACGCACGTCGCATTAGCATCTCACAGCTAAGTGATAGCGAGAAAAGCGAAGCTTTTCAAGAGCTGTTCACTCTGTTAGAAAAAAGACTCGATGAGTCTACACGTTCACTTAACGTTGAGGCAGCATATGCACAGCGTTGTCAGCATTGGAACCAGCGTGATATAGCTCAACTCCAGCCGGTTAAAGACTGTCGCAATCCTTGGCTACAGTTCAAACGTGAGTTTGTTTTAGCGCTACGCTCGCAGAGCGTCTGCCGTGGTGTAGGAGTTGCACTAGCTTGGTTCTATCAACAACCACATCGCGATGATTGGGTCGCCTCATAAGTCCACGCAAAGCGTGTGTCTCGAATCTGCGACCGTAGGGAGCAAGCCTATGCAGCTATCTGAAGCTTCAGGATTAGTCTGGAAAATTATCCAAGGCATGCCGATTGAAGTGTTTGACGATGATTCTGGAGAAATCTGGGAAAACGATACTTGGGAACTTGTAAGATCTCGCACTGAAGGAGACTTTACAGGTTCTCGCATCATTGGTTCAGCTAATCTAGTCACTGCCCTTAATATTCTTCATCAAAAACTAATTATCAAAAGTGCTGTTAATAACCAGTACGTACCTTCCGGCGACCAAAGCTTAGAATTATTTTCAGAAGTCATGAGCAGTCTTCAGGAACAAAAACTTATCCGTAAACGCCCTGAAAAAGTAAGAGAAACTTTTAAAATTGTACAATGATAAATCTTGTATATGAACATGAATGGAAACCAAACATCTGGTTCCCTAATCTTACTGGGTATCTTGAAAACGATATTCACTATTGTCCTAAATATAAAAGACAAATTCCGTGGATGTTTCAGTTTTTTCTCCCTGACATTCGTATAATCTCACCTGACGAAATTGATACAGTTGATTCATTTATATATCCCGTGTTAATGCAAGAACCTTACCTTCAAGTCAGAACTCTTATCAATAACCACCACGAAGACTTTGGTTTTTGGTCTTATATAGATGAGCGTGTAATTAATTCTTTAAAACAGGGAAAAGGACGGGTAATAATTGATGCCTCTATGGAGCCTCCTAATCGTTATGACTTTGAACAGCTTATTGCATCTTTAGATGACTGCACTCAAGTTCCTAACGACAGATTACATATAAATATTAGTGATCAACGATTTGTAGATCATAATCGAATTCACTGTTTTCCTAGCTTTTTAGAACTTCATTTCTGTGCTAGGCATATGTATGACCCTCATAATACTTTTACTTTAGAAACTAAAGGTAAGAATAAACATTTGAGATTCAATATTCCTTTAGATTACGAATGGCCTGGTATTCCAGAAAATGTTGATCCTGATTACCCTAAAAAAAGATTTTTACTACTTAATAAGCGTACAGATAAACATATTGGTGCTGTACTCATTAATACTTTATTGGAGCAAAATGACTTATTAAAAAAAGGTTTAGTAAGTGTTGACTTTCAAGGAGAGTTTCTTCCTGAGACATACAAAGCTCTACAAAATGATTGTAATGATTCACGACTAAAAGATTTAAATATTGAACCACTTACTTCTGGCAAACATTATACTACAGACGATTTTTTAGTTATTTCTAAAGCAATGGATGCGATAGATTTTAACTTAGTTATAGAAGCGTATTTTTCGGATAACGTTATAGATTGGCCTTTAATAACTGAAAAAATATGGCGAAATATAGCTTGTAAAAAGCCCTTTGTTGTTATTGGACAAAAAGACACACTTAAATGGTTCAATCAACTAGGTTATCAATCATTTCATCCAATGATTAATGAAACTTATGATCAAACTTCTAGTGACTATGAACGTTTTATGAGAGCTTTTATAGAGGCTAAAAAAGTAATTGAATCAAGTAGTTCTGAAATGAAATCTTTGTTAGACGACTGTGAGCCTATATTTTTACATAATCAAAAAAACTTTGAAAATAGAGTCTTAGACTTGAGGGAGTTTTTGGATGAAAAAGTATGATAAAAGTAAATTCTTTAATATAACTCAATTTACAGACTACAAATTAAACTATTGGGCAGTTCCTAAATGTGGTTGTACGGCTGTAAAAGCTGCACTTGCAAAGCAAAAAATATTTGATGAGTCTTCTACTGATTACTACTACATACATCACAACTTAAACTTAACTTACATAACACCGAGTTATGCAGAAGTTAACGGTAACTTTAATATTTCAGTTGTTCGCTCTCCTTATCGCAGGTTGTTAGCCTTATATAAACATTTTGCTCTCCGGGACACTGAACGCTGTTTAGAATTAGATCCTAATATAAATTTATCGAGAGTTCATAATCTAAATTATTTTTTACATTATTTACTCGATGAGCGTGATTTAGAAGACTGTAATCACCATTTTCAACCCATTTATCGCTTCTTATGTTCTGATAATTTTATTATAATACCTAAATTAATATATGACTTTGACGAAGATTTATTTAGCCTAACACATTTGCTAAAAACTCATGGTTGTACATTAGAAAGAGCTAATGTTTCTAACATGGAAATATCTCTCAGTCGTAGTCAAAAAAGTTTAATAGCAGATCGCTATTGGACAGACTTCAACCTTTTTAACTTTGAGGAATAAAATGGAACCAGCACTAAAACAAGAAGTACGTAAAGAAATTTCACGCATCGTAGACTTGATGATTCAAGCAGAATCTATTCGAGAATCTATTGCAGAGCTAAAAAAGGACATTAAAACTGAATATGGCTTACCTGTCGCTACTATCACTAAAGTAGCCACTATTGTTCGCAAAAATTCTCTTGAAGAAGAAGAGGAAAAATGGGATGAAATTAAAGAGTGGGTAGATGCTTGCTCATAAGCAGTGTTGCTAATTTCATATGACTAATTGCCCCTGCATGAGAGTTATCGGGGGCAAAGTCGTCGTGCTTTTCTAAGTCTAGATGAAATTTTACATAGTCATCGGTTAGTTCTTCTAGAAGCGGGTGTAGGTGGGGAAAACAACAATGATGTATCATTGGTATATTGGCTCGTTGACACAATAATATTTGTTTCGCTACTGCCCCACTCCATAGCCTTCTTACTAACTCTTCATCCGAGTAATATAACATTCCAGCTGCGTGCCACGCGGCTTGGTGCTTTTTATCTTCTGACCTACGATTAGCTAAAATTTGTTCAGAGAGTATCCAGTTTCTATAGTACTTTTCATTTTTAATCACATGGTTCGCGACTATGAATCCTTGAGTTATGTTGTTTCTTACGTCCCATACTTGCCACCTATATTCGCTTGTATGGCCGACTACAATCAAATCAGGTTTTAACTTGACAGCTTCCTCAACTTGTGCTGTAATAAGGTATTCAGATGCACCACTTTGAGAAAGATTAGTTAATTTATCAGATTTTAATAACTTTTGAAGTTGGTAAGGATATGCTTGAGAACTATTCTCAAGGCCTTCGCCTTTTGTAAAACTATCTCCGCAGGTTACTATGTACATTAATAATGAAATCTTTGTTATGGGTAATTCTTGGTCTATGCAAAATGATGAGGCCAACTTTACGGTATTTGACATACTAGGCTTAAAAAATCGCTGGGAAGAAACTGGAGCCAGTATAGATGTTCAAGCTGATTTTATCATACGAAACGAACTTGTCAAGGATTTTAAGGTTATCTGGTTAGTGGGGCATCACCACAGAGCAGACCCTACAGGTGAGCATAAATATTTATTACCCTATCCGTATGGTTCAGAAGACCCTTGGGGGGACTTGACTAGGAAACTTTGGTTTAAAAAGTTTACCAAACTAAAATGGTACTGGCGTACTCATGTATTATTTGTATTATCCGTTTTAAACACTTGTACTCCAGACAATCTTATGATTGTTCCTATTTATCGCCCCTGTGTTATAGAAGATCCGTTGATACAAGGGCATCCTTGCATATGGAATCAATATTTAAGAGATTTTGCAAAGAAAGAGGGTGAGTATGCTGGATATGCAGGTCATATGAATCAAAAAGGGCATTTTGCATTTGCACCCTTACTTGCTAAAGAGGTTTATGATAGATGGAAGATTACATTGACCCAGAATGGGCCGACGCAGTTACTGTCGGGTTCTCAGAATCAATAGCTAAGAGTTCTACAAAGTTAGTAGACTATTGCTCTAAAAACTATACTAGGTACGGGCATCAGTGGAGATGTGATGTAGCCGATAAAGTTGCAATTTTATTAAAACCAGGAGAAGGTTATGAGTGGCATTTTGATAACCTAGATTATTCTCATGGGAGACTTACTTCTTCTAGAGCAAGTCGTTTTTGGACGCATATTGTTTATCTTACTGAGGGTAAGCCTTTTGAAATAGGTACTTGGAATCCGAAAAATGAGAGAGTTTTACAGACAGACTTTTCTGCACCAGAACCCGATAAGATAATAGCTAGAATATACCCTAAACCAGGCAAAACCATGTATTTTCCTTGTTTTATGGTTCATAGAATTCAGCCGGTAGTGGATAATTACAGATGGGCTTTTGTGGATTTTGTAAGCTCTCCTAACTACTTAGGTAAAACTAAAAAAGATTTAACCTCAATATTTAATAGGTACTTTGATGAACATACTAGGAGTCAGCTGCTATCACCACGATAGTGCCGCAGCAGCATTAAAAGATACTCATATTTTAGGAGCTTCTCACGAAGAACGCTTTACTCGTAAAAAATATGATAATTCATTTCCAATCAATACTATATCGTGGTTACAGAATGCGTGGGAAGATTTTGAATTTGCTGCTTTTTATGAAGAATCTACATATTCTGATTTTAAATCAGAGATTAAAAAAATAACGAAAGCACAACCTATTCTAGTAGATCATCATGAAGCCCACGCTATGAGTTCTATTCTTATGACTGATTGGTATGAGTGCGCGGTAATGGTAGTAGATACTGTCGGAAATAAATATTCAACATCTTTAGGAGTTTATCGTGGAGGCAAAATTGAATGGATTAAAAGATTTCTTTATCCAAACTCTATTGGTTTATTTTACTCTAGTGCTACTCGTTTCTTGGGACTTAAACCTCTTTCTGACGAGTCTCAAGTGATGGCAGCAGCTGCTTATGGAGAACCTAAGTGGCTGCCTTGGATAAATCAAAAAATTATAGACTGGAACGCAGATGGAGATTATACTGTCTTGCATAATTTTGAACGCGGCGTTGGTTATGGCGTTTTGGATTGGGACGTAGCAGCGTCAGTTCAACGTGTAACTGAAAACGTACTTTTGTCTTTAGCTACTTGGCTACAAGAAGAAACTGGGATGAAAAATTTAGCTTATGCAGGAGGTGTCGCCCTCAATTGTGTAGCTAATACTAATATTAAAAAACATTCAGGATTTGAATCTATTGCGATACAACCTGCTGCAGGAGATGCTGGATGCGCTCTAGGTGCTGCTGCTTTGATTTGTAGACCTAATTGGGAAAATGCTTATCTAGGGGTAAGCGCTAATAACGGAATTACTACTGACGAAGTAGCGGCTAGGTTACTTAAGGGGGAAATTGTCCCAGTTATTCAAGGCAGAGCAGAGTTTGGTCCTCGCGCGCTTGGAAATCGAAGCTTGCTATGTATCCCCACAGATGATAACATAGAAAAGCTAAATCAAATTAAAAAGCGTGATACAGATTCGTGGAGACCTTATGCGCCTATATGCCAAGAAGAAGAAGCTGATACGTGGTTTAAAATTTATCAGCCTAGTTATGATATGTTGTTTGTTGCTGATATTATTGGAGGTAACTTTAATACTCACGATAAATCAGCTCGTCTTCAAATAATAAGTCGTAATAAGAATGCATATATTTGGAGAATATTAGAGATAACAAGACAACATGGTTATCCTATACTAATTAATACAAGCTTAAATGCGAAAGGAAAACCGATTGTCAATACCGTTGAAGATTATGAAAGAGAAGTTCAAATACATAACTGAGGTAGATACTGATACTCTACCTAGTGGAAGAACTTATCATACACCTGATGGATCTTATCCATCTATTACTACTATTCTAGGTAAAACCTCAGATCAAACTTGGTTACAGAAATGGAAAGAACGAGTAGGAGAAGAAGAAGCCGCACGGGTTTCCAAAGAAGCGACAGATCGAGGCACTTTAGTTCACGAATTTGCAGAACGTCATTTCAACGGGGAAGACGTATGGGACGAATTAACACATCAGAGGCTAGACGTAAGGCAAATGAGTCGTGATTTAATTAGAGCCACAGAGCGCGGAGTTGAAGAGATTTGGGGACAAGAACAAGTTCTTTGGTCTAATAAATATAGGTACGCAGGTAGAACTGATATGGTCGGTATTTGGAAAGGTAAACCTACAATTATTGATTTTAAAACATCAAAAAAGAAAAAGAACCAGAAACAAATCACTGACTATTATATTCAAGGCTGTGCGTACGCTGTCGCACATAATGAGATGTACGGTACTGGAATTCAAGATGTGGCTATTATCATGACTATTGATGGAGATGATCCGATTGTTTTTGAAAAAAGTGCTATACCTTTTTTACCCTTGTTAAAGAATAGGAGAGCAGAGTTTGATAAACTGCAAAGAGCTCAAGATTCATAAACTTGAAGGAGTTGATGTACAGCGAGTGATGTATTTCTATAAACTTGGAAATCATCTTTTTGCAGAAAGGTACTTTGTGCCTCATTGGAAATCTTTTGACTTAATTCATGATTCAGTAGCTTCGCCTATGTTAAAACACTTTCCTACAATAGAAAAATGGCTTGAGACTATCAAAAGACAAAATAAAATAGGAAAAATTAATACTATGTACTTATCAATACTAAGTGGTAAAAATCAAATACCTTGGCATGTTGATAAGTCTGATACAGATACTTTTAGCCCTTCTTTTATTACTTCTATTAAAACTGATAATAGTTTTATTGAATTTAAAGATGATAAAAAATATACTTATAAAGAAGGCATGAGTTATATAATTAAGAGCGGTGTTGAGCATCGCATATTCAATCTAGACGAAGAGCCAAGATTAACTCTTTGCGTAACCCCGGAGGTAAATGATCATGTTGTTAAAATGGTTGCTTGATAGGTATCATATGTGGAAGTTTGATCGTGAGTTTGAAAAGAAGAAAAAAGAGATAATGAAGCTTGACCCTTTTATTTATGATATCCCAAAAGATGATAAGAAGAATTAAGAAACCACTAAAGGACTTTTTAGATAATCAGTCATTGACCGATGCTGAAAAATCCTTTATATTAGGTTGTATAAATGCTCAGACAAAGTATCCCCAATTGACACATCGTCAGTGGCAAATTATTTGTGAGATAGAAAAGAGATATAAAGATGGCAAAGATTCCAGGATTAAAACGGACTCCTAGCGGAAAAATTAATTATAGAGGGAAAACATTTGATGGATTCAACAAACCACGAAGATCAGACAGAGCAGAGAAAAAAGGCATGGTCTTGGCAAAAGAAGGAGATAAAGTGCGAGTCATACATTTTGGAGACTCTTCAATGGGGCATAACTACTCTCCAGAGGCACGAAAATCTTTTAAAGCACGCCACGCCCGCAATATCGCCAAAGGAAAAATGTCAGCAGCTTACTGGGCTAATAAAGTCTATTGGGCTGGACCTTCAGGATCTAAAAAGTCGCCTCCAAAAGGTCAGAAACATAGAAAAGGCTAATTGATGCTCAGTAAAGTTCTAATTGGCATTTTAATAGCGATATTAGGCATGGGCTATTGGTATTATACTACTACTCAAACTCGTATTAGTATTTTAACTGAAAATAATGCTAAATTAGAGACAGCTGCTATGATTAGTGAACAAAGCATTAAAACACTTACGCAACAAGCAGAGAAAAATCAACAACTTACTATCCAGCTTCAGACTGACTTACAAAAGGCTGAAGCATACGGAGATAATCTTCGTCAAAAACTAAGAGAATTAGATTTACTCGCAGACGCACTTAAGGATGCAGCAAATTTAGAAGGTAGAATGAATGGAGCAACAGCTAAACTTTGGAGAGATTTTATGGAGAGCACTGGTAGTAGCAATAATAAGCCTCTTCCTAACTGGTTGCAGTCTGATCCCCGAACAGGAAGTCAAGATAGTAACTCAGACTCAGAAAGTAACAGTACCAGTAGTAGCGAGACCCAAACCACTCCAGCTAGTTGATACTAGAGTTTATGTGGTTAATAAAGATAACTACGAACAATTTGTAAAAGATTTTACAGAAGAAAATGGTGAGTTAGCTTATGTCGCTTTAGCTATTAAAGATTATGAAAATTTAGCACTTAATATAGCAGACATTAAACGTTTTATCGATCAACAAAATGAAATTATAATTTATTATGAATCAGCAATGAAAGAAGGAGACGAAGATGGCACCAAGAAACCATAAAAACTGGATTAGTTCACCAAAAGTCGAATATATTAACAGTGATTGTTATAATAGTTATGAAGTATATAAAGCAGAACAAGAACAAATCTTTTCAAAGGTTTGGATTCCTATGTGCCATATCTCAGAAATGTATAATGAAGGTAACTATAGAACAACACAAATTGCTGGGCAGAACGTAATTGCAGTAAATACTAAAGATGGTATTAAGGCGTACCGTAATCATGGGTTCAATTACCCTTCTGGTACAGTAGCTGCACCGATTGTAACCGTTGAACCACAACTACACTGCGAAGTAAAACATGGTGGAATGGTCTGGGTCACACTTGATCCTAACCCTACACAGAGTGTGGATGAATGGACTGCTGGAGCATTTGATTGTATTGCTGATGCAATTGATACTGAAGAAATGGAAGTGTTTCATTACCACAAGGCAGTAATTGATACAAACTACAAGCTATGGCATGATACTAATTCAGAATTTTATCATGACTTTATGCACTACTTTAATCGTGTGTCAGGATTTAACGATGAATACTTTGCTAGAAAAAATATTCCTTTTGATAATGGTCATGTTAACGTGTCTAGCTTTACTGTTAACTATACTGAGTATGACGGCTTTGAGGATAGAGGGGAGTTATCTTTTCCCAATCTGCCGCCCAACCAGTGGTACATGGTCGACCTCTTCCCAGGGTTTAATTTCAACCTACGGGGTTCCGCCTATCGTTCAGACTCAGTAACACCTCTCGGACCCAACAAAGTTCTTATAGAGTTTCGTGGTTATGGGCTTAGGTGCGATACTCCAGAAGAAAGACAAACAAGAATCAAACACCACAATTCTATCTGGGGACCATTCGGTCGCAATTTACATGAAGACTTAATTGGTGTTGCTGGTCAAGGTACTACCATGAGAGAAGGTACCGAATCGAGAAACATCCTACACGGACGCCATGAAAATTCTACAATTCATGATGAAGTTGGAATGCGCCACTACTATGCAGAGTGGGGTAAGTTTTTAGGTGTCAACCCTTCTAATCCACTAGCCCATTTACCCGAAAGTTTAGCTGCATGACCGAAACTAAGAATTGCAATAAATGTGGATGCAGCTGTCATTGTAAGTGGGATTCTTGCGAGAATGGTGCTTGTGGTTGTGATATTTGCGATTGTGGTACTATATCTGAAGAAGTTCCTTCTACTTTTTTTACTCCAACTAATGTTGCCTCTGCATGAAAAAACAAATTAAATTTCATCTAATGCAGGATTTTCCTGATCAAATCGTACTTCCTCCAATTCCCTCCAAGCGTACAGTCCCTGACTGGTTTAAGAAGACTCCGGCGTGGAACGAAGGTGATCAGACAGTTAAAAAATGTGTTCCGTTTTTAGATGCTATAACAGCTGGCTATATGCTTCTCAACCATGTTGATATTGTCATTAGACAACTTTCTGATATGTCCTTAAAACTAGACTTCATTGATGAAAAACACAAAGCGCTCATCTCTAAATGGCCCCCAATCCAGACTCATCCTATGCGACAGATGCCAGGTTCTCCTATGGAATCTTTTACAGTTCTTAAATGGATGAATCCTTGGCGTATAGAAACACCAAAAGACTATTCATTGTTATTTTTACCGCCTTTAAACAGACTTGATAGTCCTATTATCCCTCTTACAGGACTTGTAGATACTGATACTTTTGATAATATAGTAAATATACCTTTTATTCACTCAATGCTTGAGCCAGGGGGTTCAGAAATTATGATACCTGCAGGAACTCCTATATGTCAAATTATCCCTGTCCGACGTGATACGTGGGATTCAAAAGTTACATGGTTAGATAAACAAGAACTTCGTAAAACAAAAAAGAAGCGCGAAGAAATGCAAAAAGATAGAGAAGATTGGTATAAAAATCATGCTCATGTAAAAAAGAGTTATGATTAACATAAAATAAAAAAGTAAGATGTAGAGTTCTATATTAATCTTGTTTATTTTTAAAAAACGTACAAATTTAAATACTATAATCAATTAGGTTTGTACAGAAATTTATTTAAAAAGGAAAATTTTATGAATATTGAAAAATTAAGAGAAGAGATTGAGTATGATGAAGGAAATGTGGAAGAAATCTATTTGGATCATCTCGGTCTGCCTACTTTTGGTATTGGTCATCTCGTTAGAGAATCCGATCCAGAACATGGATGGGAAGTCGGCACAGCCGTCAGTAATGATAGGTGTGTTGAAGCCTTCAACGAAGATATCAAAACAGTCGTGTCTGACTGCTACGAACTATACCCAGACTTTGACGATTTGCCAGAAGAAGCTAAAAGAATAATCGCTAACATGATGTTCAATATGGGTCGCCCTCGCTTATCGAAATTTAAGGGAATGAAGCGTGGGGTAGATGCGCGTGACTGGATGGCTGCAGCTACTGAAATGGTAGATTCCCGTTGGTACCGACAAGTTACTAAGCGTGCTGATCGACTCGTAACAAGAATGAGAGCAATATCTTAATAAAAATATAATTTGATATTGCTCACTGGTTATACTTCTTATATAATTGGTTAATTTGAGCGCAGGTTTTAAATCTGCGCGTCTTTTTATATACAAGAAAGGTATAATAATGACTCAACTAATCTCTCCTACAAAATTTACTCACACTGTTGGCCTTTTAAGGTCATTTTTTTTAGATAAAGGTTTTAAAGAAGTTCACACACAGAATCGTCTTTCTATCCTTGCAGCTTGCGAAGATCCGTTTAACGTTGCTACTTATAACTATGCTGGTCAAGTTTGGCCTCTTCCACAAACTGGTCAGATGTGGTTAGAACATGAATTACTCTCTCAGCCCAATGAAAAGGGCTTTTTTTGTGTCTCAACTTCATACAGACAAGAACCTAACGCTATTCCTGGTAGGCATGATATTATCTTCCCAATGTTTGAATTTGAAATGCCCGGTGACATTGTAGACCTTAAAAAGATGGAATATGAACTTGTAGATTATCTTGGCTTTGATCGACCGATTGAGAAGACCTATGAGGCATGGCAAAAGCACTATAAGGTTGATGGAGAACTTGAAGCAGTGCATGAAACCGCAATGTTTAATGATTTTAGTACTGCTATGATTACTGACTTCCCTGAGTTTACTTCTCCGTTCTGGAACATGAGCCGTTATGAAGATGGAATTCACTCTAAAAAAATTGATGTAATTCTTGGCGGCATGGAAACTATTGGTTCAGCTGAACGTTCTTGTGACGTTGAGATGATGCGTGACACTTTTCATACTATCACTGAGGGAGCCTACGCAAATCTACTCTTTGAACTGTTTGGCAAAGAACGTGTAGAGGCTGAACTTGAGGAATTTTTAAAGTTTGACTTTTTCCCTCGCGTAGGTGGGGGTATCGGTATGACCCGTATGATAGCGGCGCTAGATACCCAGCTTCAACTCGCAGCATAATTTATTGTGGGGTGGTGAAACTGGTAGACACGCACGACTGTTTCTCGTGTGCCGAAAGGCGTGATGGTTCGACTCCATCCTCCACAGCCAATTTTAATTTTTCAAATTTCACAAAACTGTAACAATTTTGTAATATAATGAAAATAAGAGGTCTAGTGGCCTCTTATTACTTTTCTAAGGAGAAATTAAAATGGAACTTTTAACTCTTTGGATGGGTGTTGGTTTTTTATTTGCTGCGTATTCAGTTATAGCAAATGATTCAGTACAAACTCTCGGTACTTGGATTGCTTCTAACAACGAACGATTTCATTGGAGGACGATGTGGCTTGCTGCTTCGTCTGTTTTGTTATGGGCATTATGGTACGGATGGTTTACTTATGGGGGAGACATCTCCTATGGAAGACTGAATAAAATACCCTTTCAAGAAATTCAGTGGTATCACGCGTTAGCCCCTGGACTTCTACTTTTACTAACGCGGATCGGTGTGCCTGTAAGCACATCATTTTTAGTACTTTCAGCTTTTGCTTCTACTTTTATTTTAGAAAAAATGTTGATGAAATCTATGATGGGATATGCTGTTGCTGCTGTAGCTGCTTATGTTATTTGGATTTGTGTAACTAAAATTTTAGACGAATCTAGACCAGTTAAAGAAGAACATAAACGCTGGTGGAGAATTGGACAATGGGTTACTACTGGCTTTTTATGGTGGACTTGGTTATCTCATGATATCGCAAATATTGCGGTGTTTTTACCAAGACAAATTCCTGCTGACATGATGTTTGCAATTTCTGCTATCTTTGTAGGCGGGCTTTGGTTTATGTTCAGAGAAGGTGGAGGTAAGATTCAAAATATTGTTTTAGAGAAGCATAATACTCGTTATGTTCGTTCTGCTACAATTATTGATGCCGTATATTGGGTTATCTTATTCTTCTTTAAAGAGCTTAACGATATACCTATGTCAACAACTTGGGTGTTCGTTGGATTACTATGTGGACGTGAACTTGCTATGGCAACTATGACAGGCAAGGAAAAGTTTAAAGTTGTATTCCCCCTAATAGGAAAAGACTTTTTAAAAATGATGGTCGGACTTGCTGCTTCTGTTGGGGTAGTATTGGCTATCCATTACGTGATTGTACCAAACGGTCTTTAGAAATATTAAAATCTACCTATAACCACACTTCTATTTTGAGGTGTGGTTTTTCAATTGGACTACTTTTCTGTTTCAGCTATAATTTAGTTGAGGGAATTACGTTTTACGGTTTATAAACCGTGGGAGAAAGACATGTTAGCGGAAGCAATGGCAGGAATCGCACTTGTAAAAGCAAGTGTAGAATTTATAAAGTCAAACATAGACACAGCAAAAGACATAGGTGAGATTGCGGGCGCTGTAGACGGACTCTTCCGTGGTCAGGAAGAGATTGAACATAAACGCAGTAAAAAAGCAGGTGTTGGGATTGGCGACCAACTAGGAATCAAAACTGTAGCTCAAGAAGTAATCGATGCAAAAATAGCTCAAGAAAAAATGCAAGAAATGAAAAACATGATTAATTTGCGTTTTGGTCCAGATACTTGGCAAACTATAGTTGATACGAGAGCTAAAAGAATACAAGAAGAGAGAGAACGAGTCGCACAAATTAAACGCGAAAAAAGAGCAAAAGAAAAAGAATTTGAAGAGACTTTAAAGCAATTTGGTATTATTGCGGCAGTAGTAGGAGCAGCGATTGTTTTGTTTATCTTTTTATTCGCGGTAATTTTATGATTCATGTTTTTATGTTAATATTAATGATAAATGGGACAGAACAAAGAGGATCTTCAATGTATTTTTATGATATAAATAGATGCTTATACTTTGCTGAAAGGCTAGGCAAACAGAGAAATTATAGTGCTATTTGTAAACCAACATTAGCTGATCCTGCAAAGATTCGTGTATATGAATAACGCACTTGCTATCTTATTCTGTATTTTCCTTGTAGTTGTAATCTTTTTTATTTGCTATATGATAGACTGGTATTATAGAATACATGATGATTAGGAGTAAAAATGAAAAAAATTGATAAATTCGGATTGGAATTATTAGCTGGATTTTCTTTTGGTATAGCTGTAATTTTATTTGCAAACTTAGCGTTTGCTTCTGATTTTTTACAGATGCGTGAGTATCGTGGCAATGTTTGTTATGATGGAGACACTTGTTATGTTTCTGCACCCGTACTTCCTGGCAAACTAAGTAGAATGAGTGTTAGAGTACTTGGTATTGATACTCCTGAGATAAAAGGCAAGTGTGAAAAAGAAAAAGAACTAGCTCTCATTGGTAGACAAACTGCTAACAAGTTATTTCGCGCTGCGAAAACTATTGAGTTTAAAGATCTCAAATGGGATAAATATGGAGGACGTATACTTTCAAATGTGTATCTAGACGGTCTTCTTTATTCTGACATTTTAATTGATAAAGGTTTAGCTCGTTCTTATGATGGTGGAGCTAAAAAAGGATGGTGCGATGAGTAAGGCAGAAAAATATATTAACGTAAGAATTGGGCAATTAAAAGAAGATATGGCAAAAGCACATGATCCAATGGATCAGGCGTGGTATAACCGATTGATTCAAGAATTAGATTGGACTAGACAGATGTTAGCAAAACCTACTCATAATTGCTATATGGAAATGTGTAATGAGTAATTTTCAAAATCCATCTGCTACCGCTACTCGTAAAACTGAATCATTTAATCTTCAAGTAGCTCGTGGACACGTTTCTAACCATTCTGCTATCAATAAATTTGGTTGGAATTCTTCTGTAGGAGGCAGTTTTGAAACAGTGTGGGACGGTTCAAATGTGTACACTTATCAAAGTTCTGGTACAGCAACCGCTGTTTCTACAACAGATGCTGATGACTCTGCATCAACTGTTAGAATATCAGGACTTGATGCAAATTTTCTTCCTGCTACAGATTTAATTACAGTTGACGGATCTGCATCAGCCAATTCATACTCTCGTATAAATCGTGCTATTGTTGTTTCAGCAAACACAAGTACTACTAATTCAAATTCAATTGAAATCAGACAGGGTGGGGAGATAGCTGCTTTAATTACAGCTGGGGCAGGTCAAACACTGATGGCAGTCTACACAGTTCCTGCAGGAAAAACAGGTTATCTACATTATTTTCAAGGTTCAATTGATAAACAAAAAGAGGTAATATTTAGAATATTAGCAAGAGATAATGATGCGGGAACCGCTTTTAACGAAAAAGGACGTTTTGGTTCTTTTGGCGTACCTGTAGATTATACTTACGATTATCCATTAAAATTTAGCGCTAATACTGACATACAAGTACAAGTAAAAGCAGGTGCTACTACTGAAGCAGGTGCAATCTTTGACATGGTACTTATTGATGGAGCAGATACTATTGTTCCAGGAACAGGAGTTTCATAGTGTGGTTTTTCTTATTAAAATCTATAGCAGGTTCTATTGTAGGTTCCGCTACAGAATCGTGGTTTAGAGATACAAAATTAGGAGTATGGACATATGCTAAATTGGATTCGCTCTACACTTGGGCTTCAAAAAGGTACGGAATTAAAATGCTCACAGATGAACGAAAGCGAATGGCTAAATTCCCCGAACTCGCCAAACGACTCGACAGTATCGAAGCTCGTATCCGAATACTCGAACAAACAACAACTAACAGAAACTCAAGTGGCAACTATCAGGACTAGATTTAACACTTGGGAAAAAGATGGTCGAGAAATCGACTTTTAAAGGACGATAAAATGGATGATGATATTAAAACACTTCTTACTTGGGAAGAAGCTGAAACTTTACTTAAAGTAAAAGGTGCTTCTTTACGTAGAATAGAAGGTCAAAAAGCTCTTTGGGAGCGTATGCATACAGAGCGTGAAGCTTCTCAATTTGCAGATGAAGTAGCTCAGTCTATTTCAACGCAAACCTCTAAAAAACCACTTTGGATACTAGTGCTTGTAGCTGCTGTATTAGGTGCATATTTTTATCAAGAGGATATTATGAATTATATTCCTTGGGAGATGATTAATGGAAACGAAAACGGTTGATCCAGAAGTAGCCGCTAAAGATATTAACGGTGATGGGCATTTATCTAAAGAAGAGTTAGAGATGGATTTAGAATTTAAACGTAAAGCTCTAGAGGATGCAGACGCGATGCGAGATGCACAACGTAAAATGGCATGGTTTGCCTTATTTGGTATGTTATTATATCCTTTTGCTGTTGTACTAGCAGTTCTTATTGGGTTAGATCAAGCAAGTAAAATTCTTGGAGACATGGCCTCTGTGTATTTTGTTTCAGTTGCAGCTATTGTTGCTGCTTTTTTTGGTACTCAAAACCTTGGTAAAAGTAAGTAATTTTTTAATGGCGTGATTAAACCTTGTGGTAGATTAAGACTCTAATAAATCTTTGCAGAGTCCTTACAACTTTATATATACTATAGAAAATCAACGGAGATTCTATGGAATATTTCAATCAAAAACAAACTGATTGGCGCATTTCGCAATGCTGCCAATGGCATGATAAAACGCTTGCTAAAAGGTATAACTTTGGAACCACTACCAAGACCTATGCTCTTAAAGAGGGCGGAAAAGAGAAAGTTCAAACAAAGGCTATTGGGAACTGTAAAAAACTTCTCGACGCTCTTACTACTTATTTCCCAACTCAACCTTTTAATCTTAGAAGCTTTCGGATCTCTTCTGAGATGTTTCCTTGCTACACTCTTGAATTTACTCAAGACTGGTATAAAGAAATTTGGGAGGAGATTGAAACTATACTGGCTCAAGCTGGTGAGGCTGCAAAACGACACTCTGTTCGTCTTTCTGTGCATCCTGGTCAGTATACAGTTCTCGCTTCTAATAAACCAGATGTAGTAACTAAATCTATTGAAGATTTAGAGTATCATGCCCTATACGGTTCATTGATGGGATTACCTGCCGAAGATTTTTCAATGAACATTCACTTACAAGGACTATATGGAGGAAAACACGAAGATGGTATTAAACGCTTTGCCGCACACTTCCCCTACCTTTCAGACTATGCCCAAGGCTGCTTATCCGTCGAAAATGAAGATAAACCCAATGGATATGACATCCACCACACACTTGAACTTGCCCAACGGATCCCTATCCGCTGCACCCTCGACACACACCACTATGCCTGCCATCGAATGGTTGAGGCTGAGAGAGTTAAAATTGGAGAGAAAACGGTCAATCGGAAAATTAGAGACGTGGATCACATCACCCACACAAGTGACTACTTCGTGGAAGCTGTCAAGTCATGGAGAGGCGTACGCCCGTTGTTCCACAAATCACAATCCTTCCACCCCGATAATCGAGATTACTGGATGAAACCTAATGCTCATTCAGAAACTTACTGGGATGAGCATCTAATGGCAAATCATGTACCAATGCTTGAATATGCAGATTTTGATATTGAAGCGAAGCATAAAGAAGTTGCAGTTCAAGGATTCTACGAATTCATCAAATCAGAGGAAGATTTCAGTGGAGAGAGTGTAATCACTAAAAGATTATAATTTCTTTTTGACATACAAATCTCAAAGTGTAACAATGAGGGTATAGAAATATACCCTTTTTTATTGGAGTAATCATGGCAGTTCGTAAATTAACTAAATCATCTAATGGTACAAAAGCTTGGGAATCAATGAGTTCCTCTGTTAAACGTCGACCACAACAAGAATGGTGTGCTTTTTATACTCCTATGGGACGTATGGTAAGTAAACCTGCAGGAAAACGACCTAGGCACATGCATCCAGAAGATTGGTGCGCTGATAAAACGGCATTTAAAGGTAGAGTTATTAGGAGTTATTAATGAAATTTGATGGTCATATTCCTATTGATCATCCATCTCTCGTTCCTTTTAAAAAAGGATTTTTTACTAACACTGATACAAATGAGAAGTTATGGTTTTATATATATCCATGTTATGCGATGGCTTCATATACTGCTTATGAGATTGCTAAAATTAAAAACTTTTGTTATCTAATAGAGAGCAATAGTCACGCAGTAGCTTATGACGGTATTGATACCTGGGACTTGAAGTCTGGGTTTGTTGTAAGAAACTTTCGTTATCCAAGAGATGACTTCAGTTTAGACAAAGTTGAATATTTACATGATGCTATAAGACCTAAGAAATTTATTGAAGAGTTTTATTCTAAAGAAGTGTTAGAAGTGGCTCGTTCTAATCATGTTAATATATCAAGGTTAAAATATTATAAATAGGAGATCAAATGATACACGTAGAAAATTTTATGACTTCTGCCCCTTTTCCCAAAGAGGCAAGAACGAAATGGGAAAATACTGATATAATTAAAGCTATTCATAGAAGTCAGCATGCACAAAGAAACTTCGATAGAACAAAAAAGATTCCTATGGATGATTTAAAAACAATTATAACTGCTGCTACACAGTGTCCTAGTAAACAAAATGTAGCTTTTTATGATCTTTACGTGATTGAAAATAAGAAAGTAATAGATAGTATTTATGAAACTACAACTAATTTAATGCTAAATGACAAAGATAATACGGGATATGAAACTCTTTCTAATCCGCAAGTTTTAGGCAATCTACTTTTAGTATTTGTTGAGAAAGATGTAGCGGATGGATCTCACAAAGAGGCTAATGAATCAAATGCTGGAATCAATATAGAAGAAACAAGTCGTATTATAAATCTTGATAGACATGTTGCAGTGGGGGTAGCTGCAGGATATGTAAATATGACTGCTACTCTCTTAGGCTATGAAACAGGTTGTTGTTCTTGTGTAATGAATTATGATAAATTAAAAGAAATTTTAGGTACAAATAAACATCCAATTCTTTTAATGGGAGTTGGGTTTAAAAATGATACTATTAATCGTAGAATGCATCCTCTAAAAGATACTTCTATTGCAAAAGAGCAAAATTGGCTTAAAAAATTTCCTACAATCAAAAAACAATCAATTATGATTAAATACGTTAAAGAAGTTTAAAAACTTAAAGGAAAGATATGTGAGATTAAAATCTATCTCTGTAGATAGTCATATTGTTACTAAACTTAGTGAGTTACTCCACAAAGAGCTGAAACAAGAATATAATTTATTTTCTCATTGTCAGATCGTATCAGCAGTAGCAGCACAGATGTTTTTGTATAGCAGAAGTAAGGTTTACGTTATCAATAGTAATGCGCATTCAGTTTTATATGACGGAAAAGATACTTGGGATTTTGTTTTAGGGTTTGTTTTAAGAGACTACAAATACCCATCTAAGAAATATTCTAAAATTGAATACATACCTCTTTTTGATAATTCCAAAGATCGTCCAATTGAGTTTAAAAATTTTTTTAAAAGATACTACGTAGATGATGTTAGCCAAAAGGTAACTATAACATTAGTGAAACGAATATATACAGGTAAATATAATATTAGTGAAAGGATTATATAATGGCAGTTAAGAAAAAGGGCGCAAAACCCACAAATCCAAAACTATATGCACGAGTTAAGGCCGAGGCTAAAAGAAAATTTAACGTTTATCCATCAGCTTATGCTAATGGTTGGTTAGTTAGAACCTATAAACAACGTGGCGGCGGGTACAGATAATGGCTAAACCTAGAGGCGGCCTTACCGCATGGTTTGGCAAAGGTAAAAAAGGTGATTGGGTAAACATTGGTGCACCTAAAAAGAATGGTAAATGGCAACCTTGTGGTAGAAAGTCTGCTGGTGATGGTGGCAAATATCCGAAGTGCGTACCTCGCTCAAAAGCTAATAGCATGACTGCTGCACAGATTCGCAGCGCAGTACAACGCAAACGTGCAGCAGGTAATCCAGGTGGTAAACCTACTATGGTAAGCACCATGAAGAAAAGAAATAAAAAGTAATGGCACCACGTATCCCTAGGAAAAAAGGTCAACGTGCTAACTCTACTAAACATAGTGATTTGTACACTGATGAGAATCCAAAAGGTACTATAAAAGGGCTAGGTTTCGCCACAGTTAAATCTGCACAAACCTCTGTAAATAAAATTAAAAGATCAGGAAAATCTCACGCTCATAAGACACAAGCAGCTATTGCTATGGAACAACGAGCAAGAGAGATGGGAAAGGTCTCGGCAGCGGGTGTTTATAGAAAATTTATTAACGCTCAGAAAAAGATTACTGCAAAAAGGAGAAAAAGTGCATAACGATAAAACTATTAAAAAAGTTGCTGACTTGTTAGCTGGAGCTTCAAAAGCTCACGCAAAACAGTCAAAGATGCTACGTAAAGTTTTAGCATCTCCTTTGCCTAAAAGAAATAAAAATAAGAGCAAAAAATAGCAACACAGAAAGGAGTGGTGGATGAGCTGGATTACAGATAGAATCAAAGAACGTTCCACTCACAACGGTGTAATCGTCGCAGTTGCTGCAGTCGCAGTTATCTGGGGTGGCATGGCCTTACTAGACATTGTTGTTTGGGCAGGTCTTGCCTGGGGCTTATGGAATATGATAAAAAAAGACAACTAGAAAGTTAGGAAACTCTCTTGAAAACAATAAGATTATTAACAACTTTGGCCCTGCTTATTACAAGCGGGGCCGCTTTTGCGCAGACAACAAGCACAGTAGTAACTGATTCGAAATCAAATTCGACAGTAAGCACTGATGCTGACTCACGTACTTTTGTGATTTCTCCACCTCCATCGGCTATAACTCCTTCAGTTAGTTCATCTTCTTCAGATCTTTGTACTGTTGGTGTGGCTGGGGCTGTGCAGACTCAAATTCTTGGTATATCTTCTGGAGAAACTGTAAGAGACCCAAATTGTGAACGATTGAAGATAAGTAAAACTCTTTATGATATGGGAATGAAAGTTGCAGCTGTCTCTGTTTTATGTCAAGACCGTAGAGTATGGGATGCAATGAATATGGCGGGGACACCTTGTCCATTCTTAGGTGATATTGGGGACAAGGCGACTGCAAAATGGGAGGCTCCTGAAAATGCTGGTAGAATTCCAACTGTAGAAGAAATGGAGACAAAATCAGATGTTCAAAAAAGGAATGGTGCAATCGCTGCTGGCGGCATTAGTCTTGGTCTGTTGCTCCTCTTACTCTAACGCACAACAAGCAACAACTAGGGGTCAAACCGGTGATATCATTGTATTAGGAAATGGATGGACAGGCACTATAAGTCCATGTACACACTATGTAGACTGTTGGGCTGGAAGTACTGATACTGGTGATATTCACGAAGCACAGAATACGGGCAACGGTACTACATATTATTGGAGTGGCACACAACAAACTCTCACTAACACTATTGCACTAAATACAGCTTTACAAGCAGTAGGTATTCAAATTGATGGATTCGACTATGAGTGGGTGTTTAAAAACGGTAATGCGAATACTTTTTCTGGTCAGACAGGTGGTGGCGCAGTAGATCCTTTTGAGATTGTTGTTAATGTCTATGACTCTAACAGTAACCTATATAAAAGTTACAAATATGATTATGGCAATCAGTTTTATAACTGGACAACCAAAACAGGTACAGAGCTTTTTGGCGCTATAGGATTAGACCCTACTTACTTTGGTAATGTTGTTGTAGAAGTAACTGCACAAGACATTGCAAACCAGGCTGGTTATTGGGGTCCTGAGTTTAGAGCTGATGAATCTGGACTATATGTAAATTATTCAGCTGATCCTTGCTATAATAATCAAACATATGATCCCGCCTGTCCTGGCTATGCACAAGCTCTATACAATCAGCAATGTGTAGCAAGCCCATTATATGATCCAGGATGTCCCGGATATCAGGCGGCATGGTTATCTATGCAGTGTGCGGCTAACCCTTTAATTGACCCAACATGCCCAGGTTATTCAGCTGCTTACTATAACCAGCAATGTAAGCTAAATCCTCTATATGATAGTCAATGTCCAGGTTACGCTACTGCATATTTAAATCAGCAATGCAGTCTGAATCCTCTCTACGACTCTCAGTGTAATGGTTACTCACTAGCTTTATTCAATAATACTTGTACAAATAATCCAACTTCGGATCCTGCTTGTCCCGACTACTACGTTGCAAAATGTGAAGAGAATCCTCTTTTTGACAGAGGATGTACTGGGTACGATATTGCATATTTTGATGAACAATGTAGTTTAGATGCTCAGTACAGTCAAACGTGCCCAGGTTACGTCGATTTATCGGGTAATGATAATAATTTTGCAGTCTTAGACCCTGTAGTTGAAGATGTTCTTTCTATTGATACAGATTTAGCTACTGGTCAGCCTGATTTTTATCAGCCTGAGATCACTGCTACAAGCCCCACTTTTTCTAATGATGTTGTAGAAGCTCCTACCGAAGAAGTACAACAAAAAACAGGATTTCAAACCATAGATGATAGCATTGAAGTTGAGATAGCAGAACTTGAATCATTAGATGGTGAGGCTACTATGGAAGACGACATTGACTCTGAGATAGCCGCTTTAGAAAATTCATCTGAAGAAGCGTCTGGAGGAGGACCGCTTGATGCTAGGCAAGGCGGCGCCAATCAAGAAGATAATATTGAAAAAGAACTAGCAGCACTTGAGAATTCTAAACCCGACTATGTGGAGAATATTCCTGGTAAAGCAATGCCTAAAGTTAATCCTGTGGATTCAAAAAGAGAGAAGATGAGACTTCTAATAGCTATGAAAGCAATAGAGACTGTAAAAGAATTAGAAGCAGCTGTGACTTTAGAACAACAAATGGATATTCAACGTAGGTTATTAGCACTTATAAGTTTTGTACCAGATTTTAACGACTACGGAAAAGAAGAAAATATAGATTTAGCAAATTTTTACCCACCAAAACCAACAGTAGACCACGCATATGCAAGATGGTTTTTAAATGACCCTAACTTCGGAGCAATGGAAGATTTACAATATAACTTTAAATAGGAGAGAGAAATGGCAGAAATAGAATACGGCGGAATCAAAGTAGGGGGAAGCAAACTTCTATTAGTATTACCACTCATTGGAACACTAGGTGGAGGACTTTGGGGAGGCTTTGAGTTCTACAAAGATTATATGGATATGAAAGAACAGATCCAAAACTATGTAGCACCTGACCTATCAGAGTTTGATAAGAACCTTGCAGTGCTCAAAGAAGAGATGCAAGTAACTAGAGAAGAGGTTATCATTATTCGTGATGCAATCGGTGAACAGGTTGATTTTATGCGTGATACAAAGCATGACTTGCGAGCAGACTTAGTTCGTATGGAAAAAATACTAGACAAAGTTGAGAACGATATTGATAAGGTAGAAGATGAAGCACAGGCACTTATGGACAGAACTAAATCAGATGCAAGATCTATGATTGAAGATGCTAATAATCGTTTCAATGATAAAGTATCTGGTATGGAAGGTTTTGTCAAAAGAGAACTAAACTCCTTAGAGGAAGATTTGGATAGAAAGTTACAAAAATCTTTGGACAACCCTCTGGCAAATAGGTAACATACTTTATGATTAAGAATTCTATAGAGCATTTAAAAAATAGCCGTATGAGCTACTGGGCACATTTTTCGCACAGTCTTTATAATAGTTATAGACTAGTCAAAATACTAATTACTAGTACTATTCATGCATTTTTTCCTTTTGTGTTTAAAACGCATGCTGCGCGTGGTGTTATAGATATTTACAATGATATGAAGAAACACGCTCATTTACGAAAGATGATGAATGATGGCGAACAAAAAACCGAAGATTAACTATGCTGCGCTACTACGCAAACATAAGTCTGGACGCTCAATCGGTTCTACAAACCGAGCCAGACTTGTAGCTCGTGGCATGTTACCACGAAAATCAGGACCCCATAAAGGTAAAAAGATAGATTTAGGACGTAGAGGCAAGTCGTAAAATTGCGAATTCTTGTTTGTTGTAATCCTCGCTCAAGAAGTGAGTTATTAATTAATTCTATCAGTGCTAAGTATGGTATAAAATATGAAGGTCCTATTCTTTTTAATAGACTTCAATCAGCTTTAGCCCAAAAAGAAATAACTGAATATCAGTATTTACAGGGTATTAATTATCTTGTTTATAAAAGTAAGGGTATAAGTAAACTGTATTCCAGATATTTTAAATATTTTCCCTCAGAATCTTTATGTACCTATTTTAAAAATATACCCTTTAGTGGATTTGATCAAATATTTCTCACCTATAGAAAAAATCACACTAATAGATTATGTAGTTTATATATTTTATTAGAGTATACAAATCGAGGAATAAACCCAATTAATTGTACTTCTGGTATATCAATACCTAAAGACTATTTTATTAGTTTATCAAATGTTTTAATTAAAGACACACAAACAATTTTATCTTTTAAAAAGTTTTTTAAACATAATAATATCAATTTCACACCTTTAGAGTATAATAGTATTCCTTTATATTTAAAGAAAAATAATATGCCTCTTAACGTAAAAACTCCTGATATAAATATTTCTATAGATTACCCATCTATCATCTCAAACTATAATGAAATAGATTTTTATGTAAAAGATAAGCTTAATTTATATGTATCCCAATAAACATACTCTAAAAAATTTTGATTTCTTAAATTAGTATTACTATGTTAAGATACTATTAACTTGTAGTAAGCTATAAGTAAATAAAGGAGAATTACGAAAATGAAAAAAGAACCTATGAAAATGCAACGCAAGACAGATGGTCTTACACCTGCACAAAAGAAGTTACCGCCAGCACTTCAAGCAGCAATCCTAAAGAAAATGAAAAGTAAGTAATGAAAATGCACATAGCAGTTCGCGCGGCTTACCTGAGTAAACTAGTATACTCAGGTGAGCCTATGGTGCGTTCTTCATGCGATACCTTTGGGTATGAAAAGTTTAAATGGTTTGATAAAGGCGGTACTCAATGCTTTGTTGCTTGGGATAAAGAATCTAATACTGTTATAATTTGCTTCAGGGGTACTGAGCCTACTGAATTATCTGATCTTTTAGCTGATTTACGTGCATGGCCTAAAAGAGCCCAAGAAAAAGGTCGTGTTCATTCTGGGTTTGCTAATGCACTAAATCTTGTGTATAGTGAGATTGTTGAGTATTTAGATGCTCAACAATTTGATGATGATTGTCGAATCACGTGTACGGGTCATTCACTCGGAGCTGCATTAGCTACTATCATGGCAAGTCGGTTAGACGCCAACGAACTTTACACTTTTGGTTCCCCCCGCGTAGGTGATAGACGCTTCGTCAAAGAAATGAATACAGATAAAATAAAGCATTATCGCTTTGTTAACAACAATGATATTGTGACTCGTGTACCTCCTCCTATTGTGTACCGTCACCACGGAGAGCTTGTTTATATAAATCATTACGGAAATATTCGTAATATGACTGTTTGGCAACGAATCAAAGATCAATGGCGTGGTCGTCTGGCCGCTTGGAAAAAACGCGAATTCTTTGATGGAGCACGCGATCATTCAATGGATTTATATCACCGCAAAATTTATAATGGGTACATACAGAGCTAGAAGTTTATGTCCCGTCTGTTCTTCTGACGAAGAAGTATGGTTCATGAATGGTAAAATAGAGCCTCTTGATATTGTAGAATGTCGAAAATGTTCACAATTATATGAACCCGCAGATTTTATTTATACATTTATAGAACTACACAGCAATATCTCTATATCTTCTAACTCGTCAAATGAAAACGTGTATTCTTCAAGTTAATATTGATGATGATCGTCCTCTAATCAATTTTTGCACTTCTAAAGTGAAAGAGTGGTCAGAGTCAAACGGTTATGACTATGTTTGCGTTGACACATTGTCCTCGTGGGCTGCAAGATTTCCCCGCCTTCCCTACAACTTCCAAAAATTTCAGTCTTTTTATAATCTACGACATGATTATGATAGAATAATCCATCTTGATTCTGACATTTTACCTTTTTACAATCCAATCATTCCAAATACTAAAGGACTAGGATTAGTTTCTTACTATAAGCCTTTATACCCTAAAACTTTTTCTACTTATTATGATTGTGGCGTAATTATAGTTGAAAATAGTAAATTTATTTTTCATTTCTTGCATTTTTTCTATGATTTTTTCTTAAAGGATCAAGCAGCTTGGACTAAGAAGTATAAATCTATTAATAATTTGAGTTCGCTTTCTAAGTCTTTTGATCGCGGAGAACCTGATGAGTTTTTATTCAATGTTTGGGCGCACTACAATAATGATCTCATCACAGAAATTTCAGAAACTCTAAACTATAAACCTTTTGGTTGTGGGTATTGGGATAGAACCAATAATTATCCTATTCCTAACTCGTTTATTCATTTTGCTGGTAAAGA
>Ga0222718_10000080_pt1 | contig 90438 bp, 89 predicted proteins | sample C33_27DmetaG_FD_165045 | JGI IMG/M metagenome (GOLD analysis project Ga0222718, IMG submission 165045) | Estuarine water microbial communities from San Francisco Bay, California, United States - C33_27D | ecosystem: Environmental > Aquatic > Marine > Unclassified | place: USA: California...
ACATATTTCTTTGGGCCTGAGCTTCTGCTTGGTTTATTTAACTCTGGCTCTGGTCCCTCAATCATAGGTTGTTCTAAAGGAACTGTTAATCCCTCATAGATTCCAAATCTTTCTTCGATGTAATCTAAAAATTTATCCACCGAACTCGTGACCTGCTACTCTTTTCATTTGTTTTTCAAATTCTTTATAATCCGGTTTACTTTTATAGAGCTTAATAGTAACTTCATCTCTGTCCTTACCTTTGATTCTCCAATTATAACCATCCTCTTTATGCTCAGGTTTTGTTGTTTTTACAACTCTTCTCTTAAATCCATCTTTCCAAGATTCACCTTTGTTCTTACCTTCGTTAGGTAAATCCTCTTCGGTTGCCATAGCGTAAAAAGTTCTAAATCCGATAAATGGTCTACTTCCTATCATTTCTTTAGTTTCCATAAATATGTTTTACCTTTAGCTTGTTTTTGCTTGGTAATGCCATATCCAGCAATTTTAGCTAGTTGTACCATTTTAGGCCAACTCTTTTCAAATTTACCAGCTAGTTTTTCTTTAGTAATATCATCTTTAATTTTAGTTACTATTGTATTAAAAATATTTAAATCAGATGCTACTAAAGCTTCTTCTAATTCTTCTTTAGGAACACAGTTAGGAACCTCTTTGCCGTTCTTCATCTTTGTGCCAACTTGCACATAGCCGTCCCAGCATGGTCCTTTATCTTCTCTGAATTCCTTAAACTTTTTCATTTAATCTCTGTCCATGTCAATGACACCATCGTAATATCCTCTTTCGATACCACCCATGTAATCAAATATTCCCTGTTCGGCGTTTACTAAACTTTGATATATTGCATGTGGATTTCCTCTTGTAGGACTTCCACCCGTTTCTGCAGTGTATTGCATAGCATCTTGCATCTTTGCAACTTTATGAATTGCCTTTTGCATGTTCTTTAAACTTTTGATTTCTTTCTTTCTATCGAACTCTTTACCTTCAAACTTAGTAGGTTTATACTGAGGTATTCTTGCCTCTTCTAATTGATAATTTTCGTTAACATCATCTTTAATCATCTTAGATACACTCATAGGAGTTTTAAGTCTACCCTTATTGTCTACTGCCTTAGGATACATCTTAGCAATTAAGTCATTATAACCTACAAGTACATTTAAAATATCTGCTTGAATTTCATTTGTTGAAATACCTTTAATTACTTTCTTAACTGCACCAAGGTTACCTTGATTAAGAGCTCTAGCTACTGCTTCGTAATCTTTCCTATCTTGACCCTTTTCTTGCTTTGCAAGTCTTGCCATATTCTTCTGTGCAAGGTCTAAGTCTTGAGCATAATTTTCTTTTATATCATTTCTTATTTCTTTAAAACTTTTCATGACATTGCCTGTAATGCTAGTGAATTAGATTTAGCAATAATCTTTTTATCATCAGCTTTAACTCTAACTGTATAATGTCCACCAGCTTGCTTTTCGCTATCCACTACTGTTAATCCTTTTAATTTCAAAGCTTTCATCATATATTTGTTTAAATCGGCTTTATCAAAGAAAGCATATGAAAAATTTAATTCGTTTAATACTTCTTCATCTACCATATCTTTCATTTGCTTAAGAAAATCTGCCTTTGCCTTTGCATCATTTTTAGCATTTAACTTTTCAACAGCCTTTTTAATCATTTCAAGTCTTTTCTTCTTGTCAGCTGGTGACATACCTTCTTGAACAGCTTCATTGGCTTGTCTTAAAGCGTCTTTTACGATTGGGTCATCACCTAATCCACGTTTCATTTTTTCTATTTTCTTATATGCACCGGTCATATTCCCAGCCATATCTAAAGCAATCTTAACAGCTGCTGAAACTAAGGCCGTTGGGAACTTGCTTCTATATTTTTCTCTAAGTTCTTTAAATTTCATTTTTATACCTTTTTTGCGAGGTCACTATCGGTAGTAGACCATGTTTTTCCTTTTGTTATAAATGAATTAACCCTGGCTAATCCCCACTGTACTGGAGTAGTGCCGGGTCTGTGTCCCGTTCTCCAAGCAGCAACGCCGCGGTCAAATACTTTTTTCAAAATCGAATACGCAATTCCAGATTTATCAGCTTTTTTCTGTAAAGCTTTTTTAGCCTGGCCTTTGTTTTCGATTAAATAATCTTCAAATGTAAAATTTTCTCCGTACATTTGCTTATATTTTTTTGTGTACTGAGAAGGCTTAGTCTTGGCTCTTGCATCGCCAGGAGCCGGTTTATATGCTGCTGGGTTATCATCGTCCATCTTTGCCTGTTTATTAAACTGTGCTTGTCTTTTATCTTTAGTAGATTTACCTAAACCTTTATGGTATTTTTTAGGTTTCTTTTTCTTCTCATCCTTTATAATTTTTGCAAAAGGTGTAGCATCTAAATATGTTTTAGTTAATCTATCGGTTCCTAATTCACCTGCCATAGATTCTACTGATTCTAACCAAACTCTTTTTCTACCTTCTTTTAAAGATACTAATAAATAATTACTACCTTTATGTAAAATTATACCTTGTTCATTTGTTTCTTTAATTCTAACTGGTTCGCCTTCATTAAAGATATTACCTTCAACATATTCTTCTCTTGTTTCAGATACTGTAGGTAATTCAATGTGTTGTCTTACAGATTCTTTCTTTAATCCCATACCTTTTCTAATAGCAAGGTATAAATCATTTACAGCTTGTGCATTTGATGATGGAATACCTTTTGCAAAAGTATTTACATCACCTTGAGAAGCTGCTAATCTCATTTTAGAAGCTGACATTCCACTTACGCCTTCTGCATCTGGGTCTCTTTCCCCAGCAGATAAGACTTTAATTACACCTTCAAATTGGTAAAAGCCATGTCGAGAAGATTCGCCATTGTATTTGTTTAATAGCGTTTCAAATTCTTTAACTCTATCTGAGCCAGCAACCATGGATACTTTTGTAAACCCTTGGTCATATAATTTAACAGCGATATCTAAAACTGTTCTAACATCAGCATCTGCCATAATTGCTCTTCCGTGTTTAGGAAAAAGCTTACGCATAAACTTAACTTTATCTTTAAATGTTAGTGGATTCTTTTTAGGGTCTTGAGATTTTGAAGCGTATATGCGATATGCACCGCCTCTTGATAATTTTTTCAGAGAGTCAAACAACTTTTCATGTCCTATAGTAGGTGGATTAAACCTACCAAACACAAATGTTACTTCCTTTGTGGATTCAACGATATAATCGCTAAAACTTTTTATTTCCATTATCCTCGGTTCCCATTAGTTAGGATTATCCCAACCTTTTATAATATCTTTACTGAAATTATTAGCAGAGAATTCTAATCTATCTACTAACTTAACAGCACCACCTTCCATTCTATCTATGGCAACAAAACCTTCGGGGTTGGTCACCTTAAATCCGGATGTTGTTTTAACAAACGTTCCTATTTTTGAAAGTTTGTTTAGTTTATTTATAAGAATTAATTTACTATCAACCACTAGATTTTGTAAATCAAATATCATTTGTAGTTGTTTAAGGTTACTTTTGTCAAAGAATTTTAATAGCTCATTTTGTTTCTTAATTTGTACATCTTTACCTTTTTGTGAACTTCGCTTATCAATTTCTTTTGCATATCTGTCTTTAACAAACATTATTAAACCAGTAGCATGCTTTTTAGTATCTTTAATTCTTTGGCCCTGTCTGACCATACGGTTATTATATACATTAATGATTAAATTTAATTCTTTATTTGATTCTATTTCTTTTAATACATTACCTTGAATTTTTTGGAACATTTTTCCAGCAGCTGAAAGTTTAGTTGATAATACTTTTGTATCGTTTGCTGTTAATGTTGCTGTGCCTGAAAGGTCTGGTAATACTGCATCGACCATCCAAACATCCTTTGATTTTTTTAGTTTTGGTACAATTTCTTTACCAAACTCAGCACTCATTGTTTCAAATGTTGCTCCTGAATAAGTTGTGTGCCACACGATTCCAATCTTTGCTGCCATGATGCTTTTAGCGACATCATTGTTAACAGGTACAGCATAAACAATAGTATTAGGGTGGAAAGTGATATGCGGAATTCCATTAATTGTTTCCTTCTTTAAGTCTTTTCGCTCAAACATAAAGTCACCTTGGATAACCCCTGTGATTCCTAATCCTTTTAAGTTATCGAATGCTAATATAAGTTTCTTTTGTAAATCGCCAGATGTATCTGCTTTAATATCATCATGATTCTTATAGATTTTAGGATTCTTATTAAAGATTCCTTTTTTAGCAACAAAGAATTGGCCATCTGATGGGTCAATTCCTGCGAATACGGCGGGAGCCCCGTCCCATTTAACAGTAACATCTACAGGTGATTTTGTGCTACCTGCTAACATATCCCTCAATGACCTAAGCGCTTGGATTGCTTGGCGGGCTCCCTTGACTCCTCCGTCAAGGATTAAATCTTCTATGTGAGTCATATGTGTGTTTTTTGACTCAGCTAAATAACTTGTAAATTTTTTCATGCTTTACCTTTTTTATGTTTTATATCAAAGTATTTATTATACATACTTTCGAATAATTGTACAGGTTCTTCTGGAAATATTTTGTTCCAGGTTTTCTGTGATAACTCTTTGTCTTCTGTATATAAATCTTCCATATAAATTGTTAAAAACGATTTTGATAATTCATGTGCTATAATTTCAGCATCTATAAAATCGTCAATTTCATCAGTTAAATTATTACTGTCTAATGTTATTGGCTTCTGCTTATATTCTCCTTCCCATGTATTATGTTTATGTGCATGTAAAGCAGAATATAATCTTTCACCTTTATTTTTTCTTTTAATTAATATAATTTTATCAAAGTTTAAAGCAAATCCTGTAAAAAAATCTATTGCGGTGCCATCTTCTGGACTCCAACTTTCAGGTATGTGATACTTATTAGCTAAGCATTTTACAACTATGTTTCTTTTCATAAAATCGGTTTTTACGCCTAAATCATAGTTATATGGTTCACTTACCTTTGCATAAGGTTCACCCATATTTTGACTTTCCAATCTTTCATGTATTGCATGAAGTAATTGTGTAGAGCCATCACGGCCCGAAGCCAATATCAAATATTTCATTATTTTCCAGCTTTCAGATAGACCGAGCTTTCAGCTCCTTTAGAACCAGCATAGTTTACAAAATGTGTAACTAGTGCATTTGCTGTTCTACCACCAGATTTATCAATGTAATAACAAAGATAATTCAATGCTAACTTGGCTGAAATCCAAGTCCAATCTTTTTGCTTAAGTTCATCTTTAAATTCTTCGTACGATACGTTTTTATAAAAATGATTAAATAACGTATAATAAACTTTTATATCTCGTTCTTTACCAGCTGCAATATTCTTAGCCATTTTTCTTATTGTTGATGCATGGTCTGGTAATTTTTTTCTTGTTTCTCTTTGTACATAATCCTGCATTGGTCCCCAAGATATTCCACCGCCTCTTGCGTTTTTACCTTTAATCTCGGCTTTAATTGTTCCACCTGCAGTATTATCTTTTACCATTAATACTCCAGCATCAAATACTATTTGTCCATTTTTAGCTGACCAATAATTACCTCTATCTGATTCTAATTTGCAACCCATATATTTGTGCATATCAATATCAGGTGGTACTTGATTATTAAAAACTTTTAATGGTGGCGGATATTTTACTTCTGGTCCTTTTAATGAAATACCTATCAATCTTTTATTAGCAAAATGTTCTAAAATAGATTTATTATATGAAGTAATATTAGAAATATCTAATTCTTTTTTATGGTCAAATCCATCTTCTATTGCCCAGATATCTCCAGGATTCCATTTATCATCTTTTAATGGTTTAAATCCTGTATTCTTAAATGCAATGTCTTTTCCAACATAAACTTTACTCATGCCTTGACTACCACGATAAAGTTTCATTCCTTTTTTTACATAACCTTTTTCAATTAAAAGTTTAGAAATATTATAAGATGACTCAAACCATGGACCTTCAAGTGCTAGCATTTTATCTAATTTTTCGTCAACATCGATTCCTTTGGCCGCGCCTTTTAATACTTCAGGTGTAAAATATTCGATGTCGTGATTGTGGCCATGAAGTAACATAGCTGATAACATTAAGCAATTATGAGATTCTGTTAGTTTAGTATTTGCTGTTCCACCGCCAGCTCCACCGCCGCCTCCGCCAAATACTATTGATTTTGCTATTTGTGTATTTTTATAAACTTTACCATCTGTTGCGTTTAATGTAAATATAACGCTTCGACCAGTTTTATCATAGTTGTCTATTTTTTGAAGAGCATCGTCTTTATCAGCAACTTTAAAACTTCCGCCTTTTACTAATTCAATAGGCTTATCTTGAGCTATTAATTGTTTTAAAATATCTAATCTATCCTGGCCTGTTTTACTATTAGGCTTAGACCATTCTGGGTTGCCCATAGCAACAGCTTCTTTTAGTACGAAACTTTTTAAAGATTTCATAACATCCTCCAAATATAATCTATTTATAAGTTTTTTATGTAGAGGAATGTATGTTTTATTATATGAACTTACGGTTAAGTTCAGTTATAAATCCTTGTTCTCTCATTCCTATTTCAAATTTCATAGCGTCTTTTAATAATGCAAAGACGTATTCTGCTTTCCAGGTTGGATTGCATGGAGGTTTATCTTTAACTCTAACTTCAAAAGCTACCTTTTTACCTTTCATGGATATAGACATCAATTTTCTCCGCAAATTTCAATGGTAATTCTCTATCGAAAGCTCTAGGATGTCTTCCTAGTGATTCTGCAAATTCTTTCCTTGGACCTCTACCGTGTAGAGTTACTCTATACCTTGGCAATTTTTGTGGTATTTTTACTGAGTACCCATTGTCGAAAGCACTCTTTGCATATTTTTCTTTTAGTTTATTAAGTTTATTGATTGATTTAACTGCTGCTCTAATAGTTTCAATTTCTAGCATGCTTCCAGCACATTCAGTATAAGCAGTCGTTATATAAGCATCTGTTCTCATGATGTAAACGCCTCCACTAAAGATATAATCATAACAGCTACGATTCCACCATATAGGAAATACATAGCGTTAAATGTTCTTTGCATTGATTGGTCAATTTCATCGAATTTGTCCATCACTTTTTGATAAGATTTATCTAATTCTTTACTCATATTATACTCCATGTGTCATGTGTCCGTATGCATCCGGGCATTCATTAAGTTTTCTTCCGCACATGCATGTGCCTTCTTCTTCAATTGTTGGTGCACCAACTGCTGACCTGACTTGGTCTTCTGTCGCATTCATTGGTACTCCAAATTCATTGTAATAATCCATTTTTGCTCCTTTTTCCATTATATTATTATTATACCATAAGCATGAAAAAATGTACAGTGTTTTCTGTACATTTTTATTAACAACCTTGAGGCCACTCTTCGAACCTCTTATTTGCTAATTTTTCTATAGCCCAATCTCTATCAGTTAGGCCAACTCTTTCGTCCCAAGAATCACAAACTCCTGGTTTCATTCCGCCATCTAATTCTCTTAGAATCGCACTTGTTGACATTTGCTCAACCTCTTCTACGATTCTTTCGATTATGATTTGATTTGTTTCGTTTGACATTTTATTCACTCCTTTTTAAAATATATAATTATTATACCATGATATATTTGAAATGTACAGTGTTTTGTTCAAAAAACTTGCAAAAAAATAGCCTAGTTAAAGGCTATTTTTCTATAATAAAAATTAGTCACTCTTAACCAAGGTGTAAACACCCCATAGTAGGCCTGCCCAAGCGAGCAGTTTGGCTAAGCCGCCAAATAAGACTACTGAACCACAAACAACTATAAGTGATAGACCATCAATAGATGTTCTTTCTCCTAATCTGTCCATTGCCCAATCTTTAGCTTTTAGTAACATATTCATATATTTTCCTCTCTATATTTTGAAATCCGCAAAGGTGTCTTTGTTCTCAGACTCCCCGAATTTATTTATTGGTTTGTCAGGTATCATATCCGTCATTATGTCGGATTGAGCTGACTCCTCCACATCATATAATTTCATGCGGGACCTGTCTATACCAATCACAAATCTTTTGTACTTGGTCGGGTCATTATATCGATTTTTTAATTGTTTTACCATCATCTGACCCAGCTCATCTAGTTCCTCTGTCGATATCAAAGCGAACATTAAATCAGCTGTCGCTGGTAAACCAAATGACTCTGATGTATCTTCCAATCCAAGGTCTGTATTACTAAACCCTGACCTGGTTGTTTGCGTTGCCGAAACAATAGGTACATCAAACTCTACAGCAAGGCCACGTAATTCTTCCGCGATGGCTTTGATGTATGAATAACTATTTATACTTCCACCGAGGCCGCGCATACGGCTAGAGGCACAAATATTTAAATAATCTATGTAAATAATATCCGGACAAAAGTTCTTTTTCATCTTTAATTCGTTCAGTAAAGCACGAAAGTGGCCAGTATGAGCTGCACCAGTTGGATATTCTTTTACGATTAATTTACCAATTGTTCCTTTTGCAATTTTACCTATCTTTTCATTAAAGACATTTTTTGGTAAACTCTCAAGTTGTTGGATTGGTAGGTCCATTAAGTTGGCATCGATACGTTCAGCGATACGTTCTTCTGCCATTTCCATTGTAATATATAAAACATTTTTGCCTTGTTCTAGTACTGATGCAGCACAGTGACACATAAACAAAGATTTACCTACACCAGTACCAGCAAGGGCGATATTTAATGTTTTATTTGGCAATCCGCCTTTTGTAATTTTATTAAAGTAATCTAAATCAAAGGGGATTCTATTTTCTTTTTTATTGTAAAATTCAAAACGGCCATCTGAATTATCAATGTAATCATGACCGATATCTTGGTCGTATGAAACTCCAAGAGCTTCTGATAGTATTTCAGGTATAGCACCTTCACTTCTGTCTTGGTCTTTACCATCGATGATTTGTATTGATTCCATGATGGCATTATAAACTGCTCTATCTCTACACCATTTTTCTGATTCATTAATTAAGTACTCAGTATCAACATCTGACTTTTGTGAAATCTCATTAATAAGTGTAGATGCTTGAGTTAATGTATCGGGATGAGCACTTTGTTTTTCTAGCTCTAAAGCCAAAACTTGAGATGTTGGTAGTTTATTGTGTTTAGCAACAAACTTTGTAATCATATCAAAGACAATTTTATGTGTGCCTTCAAAATAATCTTTCTTAATATAAGGAATTACTCTACGGCAAAATTCCTCGTTATTTATCAGTTGGTTTAGTATGTGTGTTTGCAGTTCCAATCTTCGCCTCTTTGTTTTCTAATGAATCCGTAATTATATATTGTAGTAAATCGCCTAAATATTGTTGGAATTCTTCATTTTTTAATAAATCGTCTGGTTCAAATTCGCCAGGGTCAGTAAGGTTCCAATTAAAGGAAAGTTTTGCTGTATCGTTAGCTGGGTCTTCTTTTACTGAGACTGCACCATAAGTTACGATGACATCTGCATACTTTCCTTTTTGAATTTTAATTCCATAAAACTCAGAACCTGGATGTTCGACCATAGTGAATGTTCCAGAATCTATACTATTATACACTATTTTGGTCCTCTTGTACAGTGTCTGGGTCAATCTCTACATCTAGTAATGGTTTATGACCTATTGAATAGTATGTCTTAACAAACTCTTTAAAATCTGTTTCTTCTAAAACTGGTTTCCAAAACGCTTCAGTTAGAGTATCTTTTTCTCTTACTTTTGGTTCAACAATTTCACCAGTTTCTCTATCGACTCTAGCATACCAGCCAACATTTGGTTTTACTACATAACCACCTGCCATGGCAACATCGAGCATTCCGCCATATTCTGAAATACCACCTTCCCATGTAACTGATACTGGAATCTTAGATTTTTCTTTTACAAACCTAGATTTCTCAACATTAATCACAAAGTTATAGCCTTTAATTTCGCCTGACTTTTTCTGTTGTTGTCTTCCAATAATCCAAATATTATCAGCTGAGTAATAGATGCCTGTTCCGCCTGAAACAATTGCTTTAGGGAATAAGCCAATCTCTTGATAAGTATGATTAACAGCAAGTAAAGGGATATTCTTCATAGTTAAATAAGGAGTGACCATTCTGAATAGTCCCTTTAATGCTTTTGCTCTTGACATATCTGCAACTGATTTTTCATTCTTAGCATCTTCAAGTTCTTTCTTAGATGCAAGGTTACCAATAGAATCAATAACAATAATAACATTATCTTTTCTGTCGATATTATCTAATTGATTTACGATATCAAATTTGAGTTCTTCAACATCTGTAATTGGTGTGTGTAAAACTCTAGATGTATCAATACCAAATGCTTCAAAATAGGATTGTGGTGAACCAAACTCTGAATCATAGAATAACAATACAGCATCATCATGTTCTTTTAGATAAGCAGCTGCCATCAATAATGCAAATGATGTTTTAAAATGTTTACTTGGACCAGCAAGAACTGTAAGTCCAGATGATAATCCACCATCAATATCGCCTGATAAAGCAACATTAATCATTGGAACTGGTGTTGTAACCATATCCTTTTCTGTAAAGAAATGTGAATCTTGTAGAATTTGTGTTTCTTTAATTCTACTATTCTTTTTAAGTTTATCCATTACGCCCATTATTTTCTCCTATTTCTATATGTGCCGGGGTTATTTTGCCTTTCGTACTTACGCCATCTGGCAACGGCCTCTTTTTTCTTTCTTATTCGCTTCTGGTTTGGTTTTTCATAAAATTCTCTTGCGCGAACTTCTTGAACAATACCTGCTCTTTCACATTGTTTTTTAAATTTTCTTAAAGCAACATCAAATGGCATTGGCTTAGCTGGCCTTTTGTCTCTTGGATGTCTATTCCGAGGTGTTAAATCTACTTTAGGCAACGAAATCCTCCCCTGGTTCCCAACTGCATCCAGTTAGTCCTCCAGCCTGAAGTGCCTTTAGTGTTCTCAATACTTCTTGTGCATTTCTGCCAGTATCGAGTGCGTTGACTGACACGTGTTGGATAACACTGTTTTTATCAATGATAAAGGTTGCTCTATAGCAAACACCTTCTGCTTCATTAACAATACCTAGTGCGTGGCTTAAACCTAAACCACAATCAGCTGCAAGTGGATGCTGAATACTTCCTATTAGCTCGTTGTCTTTTTTCCAAGCTAATTTACAGAACTCATTATCACCGCTGATTCCGATGACATTTGCATCATCGTTTAATGCATCCATTGCCGCAATCTCAGTTGGACAAATGAATGTAAAATCTTTAGGATAGAAATAAACTACAGTCCAATCTTTTTTCAAAGGTTCATAACTGCTACTTACATCTACACTAATGAATTCGTTATCTTTTGAAATACCCTGTAAATTGAATTCAGGGAATTTATTTCCTACAGTTAACATAGTTTTCTCCTATTAATGTGTATATTATACCATACTTTAACCATTTTGTACATGGTTAAATTGAATATTTTGCTCTTTTTCTCTTTCGTCCCTATCATATTGTGACCTATATTCATTATTAATCTCAATCGCTTTAGCCAAAAGAGTTAGTTTATCGCTAAACTTAGAAAATGCTAAAGTGTCTTTAGGGAAACATGCTCCGCCATAACCTTGTTTTCCATCGTATCCTGGAACCTTGGTATGCGAAATACTTACTCTATCGTCAGCACCTACGGCTTTAATAATTTTATTAAAGTTTACATCGCCGTATTGATTACATGCATCGTATAGCTGATTAAAGAATGTTACTTTTGTAGATAAGAATGAATTAATAGCATATTTTACAAAACTTGCTTCTGCTTTATTCATTTTATAAACTGGACAAGGTGAACATAAACTAAAAGTTTCATAATAGTACTCTAGTTTCTCAGCTTGAGCTTGTAATCCGCCAATAATGTGAAACTCTGGATTTACGAATTGTTCACATGCTGACTTTTCAGTTAGAAACTCTGGATTATAAAGTACATTTACTTGATTGTATTTATCAATTGTACTTGGTGTAATAGTAGATTTAATTACAATCATACTTGTCAATTCTTTTAAATTTTCCATTACACTATCTAAAATAGTTGTATCAATATCACCATCTTCTGCCATAGGTGTTGGTACACAAACAAAAGTTAAATGTGGTTTCCAATCTACTAACTGTTGTTGGTCAATACCATCATGACCATATTTTGGGTCGAGTATTTTTTTCTCTACTGTGGGATTACTAAATCCATAATCAACAGCTTTTCCTACAAAGCCGTGTCCAATAATTGCGATTCTCATTTTTCCTCCATAATAAAATGTTTAGGTTTCCAACCAAGTTCCATGAGCTCTTTTGGATTAGCACATGTATCTTGTCTTTCCCCTGTTACTTCTTTAATTGGTAAATTATTATCTGGCCAAATTTTATCTGCCATTTCTTTTACTGATACTGGTCTACCATTACCAACATCAATTGCCTTATGTTTAGCTAATTTATTATAGTTTCTTATACAAAGATGAATTGCACTACAAACATCTTCAACATGTGTCCAATCTCTTGTATGGTTTGTAAGATATGTAATTTTTGGATTTTTTTCTTCTAGGTTTCTATATAACATATCTGTTCTACTATTTGGCCCATATACTGTGTGAAATCTTAATCCTAATGAACTATAAGGTGCAATTGCTTCCATAGCTTTTTTACTTGCAGCATAAGGAGATAACCACCATTCATAAATTGATGAAGATGATGCATATACAATTGGAAGATGATTACGTTCACAAGCATCAAAAATCTTTTTAGATGCGTCAACATTAACTTCCCAGAATTCTTCTGGTATTTCATGCGACCTTCGTACTCCAGCCATTGCAGCTAAATGAATTACCATATCGTATTTTTTAGCTGATAAATCTTCGTCAAAATCTCTAATGTCTCCCATGTATTCAGTGATGTCATAAGTATCTTTGTAATTATCTAAAAAGTAATTAGCAATAAATCCTTTACGATATCCTCTTGTACCAGTTAGTAAAATTCTAATTTTATAATTGTTTACTTTATGCATGTGATAACCTTTTCCTTTCATAGAAACGCCTCCAAACTATTTTCATCTCTTTTATAATCTACTTTCCTAGCTAAATTATTTTGAAATAAATATGATGTTTCAATTAAATCTCTTTTATTTTCCAATACTGCTTTAACTTCTGTTGCCATATCCTTTGCTGTATTAAATGGTACATTTTGACAGATATGATTATAATTTTTCATTGGGTCAATAACTTCTAAGCTATCTGGTAATCCCATAATAGCTTTTGCTTCAGCTATATTTAGATACCTATCTTCAGTTGGATGAGCTACTACTTTTGGTAAATGTACAACAAATGCTCCAATATAATTCACTGGAATAATTGTACCTCTCAACATGATGTTTCCACCTGCTTCTAATTTTGCATGTTTACGTCTAGCTTTAGCTGCTTCTCTTTCAAACTCTGGGAATTGGTCCATCCACTCAGCAATTGTTCCATGTTTAATTCCCATTTTCATTAACCTAGACTCAATAGTAACTGATTTTTCTTCATGAGCTACAGATGCAGAATATTCAGCATGAGTCATTCCACCTTGTACAACTTCTAGCATATATTTGTAATATGGGTCATCTTGACTTGGTATCTTTTTATTTAATACTTCAGTTTGAAAATTACTTTTTACATTTAAAAGTAACTCTTGAATAGTTGGTCTTTCTTTATCAAAGTAATTTAATACTGGAATCCTATCTTGGAAATGTTCTTTATCCCAGAAAAAGAAAAATGTTCTTTTACGATATTGTGGATTGCCATGATTTAAACTTTTAGTAAGATAAATGGAGAAGTTGTACCCATTTTCTTGGCCAAGATGGTACAACTTCTCTCTCATGAATGCACCAATTTTTCCAGCCAGACCTGGTGCATTCTCTCCCCACAGTACTTTTGGTCTGACGTGTTTCAAAACATACTCAGATGATTTTTCCATCCATTGATTATTTTCGTTTTGCTCTCCGTGCGAATTGTGATAAGTACTTAAACCTGCACATGGACATACAGATGAAACAACGTCCACCTTTTTAGTTTTGTGAAGTGGATTTGTAAATCCCTCTTCATCGAGAACATAATATGGAACATCAACATTATTATCTTTATAGTGTTTAATGAGATGTTCTTCATTACCCATAAACCCAGAATATGTCATTAGATATTCTGGTGTTTTTCCATAAGCTTCATCTGAAGCTAAAATTTCTCCACCAATTAGTGGAACTATACCTGCATGTTTCATCCGAAAAACTCCTCCAAAGAATTAGATTCCTTTGCTTTAATTGCATCTTTATAAGCTTTTGACCATTGAATATGACAAGTAATTCGTTCCTCGCCTTTCCATGGACCATTAGCTAGTGTTTTTGTTTTTAGTGAAACATAGTCTGGGTACATTTCAGCAAGTTTTCTGTGTACCTCATTACTTAGTTCAACTGTTCTATATTCTGAACATCCGCCTTTTGCATTTGTAGCAGAAATAGAAACTCTATATCTTGTTGTAATTCTATTTGCAAAGCCTTGTGTTAACAACTGTAAGTTTGCATGGAAATCTTGCGATGTAGGTAATTTATCCCACACAATATTTCTTGGTAAATTTTTAGAATCAAAATAAGAATTAGTCATAATCCTTACATTGTTCTGATGTGGCCAATATTTTAAATCTGGTACAACCCAAGATGTTGAGAATCCGCCATGATAAATTTGCTCTTCGTCCATCCATTTATTAAATGTATTGAAAGCATCATCAAACTCTTCTCCTGTCATATCCCTAGTTTCCCATTTGGTATCTAGGTGCTCTGGTGCTGGGCCTTTGTATTTAAAGTACTCCATGTCATCGTCGAGTACCATGTGCCTAGTGCCATAAAATTCATCCCAAATCCATTGTCTAGTAGGTGATAAACCTTTTACTGACTCTGGTAATGGTAATACTTTATCGCCATAGATGTCTCTCATTTCGTCAACCTCATGCGGTTGAACAGTAAATTTTACTTTTTCTTTCCACTTATCAGGTAGATTATTATAAGTTTTTTGCTTATGGATTCTACCTAATGTAGGGATTATTAAATGTTCCATTATGCTCCTGATATAGTTCTGGCTAAATTATTAATTAAAAACATTAATCCTACGCCATTTAATAGAATTAGTGCTCTATCTTTCCAAATAAAGGAAACAATTGTCCATAAAAATATACCGACAATCGATAGATATAAATCGTAAATTTGCATACCTTCAACTCCTCGAATTGACATTGCAAATAAAACGAATGCAGATGCAATCCATTTTAAATACCAGTCAATTGTATACTTGGGTGTTGCTGATTTGTAAATTCGTTTTGAATTTTTTAGCTCTTCTTTAGTGTATTCGCTCATAACTGATGTCTGCCTCACTTAATAATTCAATTGTTGTTTCGTTATGTTCTTTCCAAATATTTGGTACATCGTCTCCACATTCGTAAACTACTCTTTTGACTCCGACTTGAATTAATCCTTTTGCACATTCGCTACAAACCGGAAGCCCTGAAATATATATAGTAGCTCCTTGTAATGAAACTCCGTTAAATGTTGCATTGTAAATACAATTCATTTCTGCATGTACAACATACTTATACTTTTCGTTTCTGTCATTATACCGATGGTCGCTATCTGCAATGCCTCTTGGAAATCCATTATAACCTTGAGCTAATACTTGTCCTTTTTCTCCGATAGCAACTGCTCCAATTTGTTTACTTGGGTCCTTTGACCAAGAAGCAATTTCTTTAGCTAAACCAATATATCTTTTATCCCATTTATTTGACAAGGTTAAAGTGCCTCTCATACACATGTAAGTTTTGTACCTGCCAGTAAATATCACCAGCTTTTATAACATCGCCACTAAATGCTGAACCAGTTAATTTATTTAAATCGTTTACCATTGTATCTCTAACATGTTTCTGCCATGCAAAGTCATTACGATAACCAAAGATAACATCGTTACTACGCATTTGAATAACGCAATCTAGGAAACCATCACGAATATAATATGTTACAGCATTAGTACAAATGAAATCGTTTTTACCATTTTCTTTGTACTCAACCCAAATGCTTGGACGGTTGTAAACCATACATGCTCTGCGAGAGTCTGGGTTTTTAATTAATTCGTCAAGTGCATTTTCATATTGTTCAAAGTATTTTTCACCATAGATTAGTAATCCATAATTAGAATTGATTTCCCCATGTTTGTTTGCTGTATATAGCCATGCTTGCGGTGGTTCCATATCGTTACCTACAGCATCTACACCTCTGTTAATATCATAAATGTTTGTTGACTCAGAATCATACCATTCAATTTCTTGTTGAATATATATTTTGTTTGGAGTACCAAAGATAGCATCTTCATCTGCAATAAATGAAGCACCAATAAGTTCAATTGTCTTTTGACCTGTTTTATCAATAGTAAAATTTTCGTTACCTAGCTCATTTATAAAATGAGTTCTAATATCACTAACTGTCTGATGCATTTTTGCTCCTGTTGAAAATATCGTTGTTTGGATTCTGGCCTGAAATACCACCTCTGCAGTAAGCTACAAAGAATGATGAATAATTAATTAAATCTTTAGCTGAGTCTTCGAGTGATTCGAAGTTTGGTTGATAGTTATCAGATTGCATAGCTTCCATAACAGATAGCATTCTTAGCATTTTGGCATGCATAATGTCATGAATGGTTGTTACACCATTAGGATAATAGTCTGCTTGACTTATCTTGGAATTGGGATTCTGATAATCGTTGGATTTTTTAGTTTGTAATTCTGCGCATTCTTGCAGGACTTTTAAAGATTCTTTCATAATAACTCCATAATTTAATAGTATTATACCATAAACTCACGCAAATGTACAGGGTTTTTTTATTTTTTTTCGTAAATAATTCCCTGCTCATTAAGTGCTGCTCTATTCCATAGATGACCTTGTTCTGTATCATCTTTAGATTGTCCAAAATATGGCACTGCATGATGTTCATCAATTTGTTGTTGATTAATACTATATGAACTATCTCCAATAAAAAGTTCACCAAGTATTCTACCAAACTTACCTTTGTCATGCGATACCATTTGTATCTCTTGGTCTTTTAAAATTTTCTTTAAATTTGCTTTACTTGCTTTACCGTAAAATTTTTCTTCTAAATCACGAGTCCTAGATTCTGGAGTATCAATACCCATCATTCTAACTCTTTGCTTTTTGTAAATCATTCCGAAGCCTAAATCGACATCAACGTCAATTGTATCTCCGTCAACAATTCTCGTAACATAAACTTTATATCTATACATTATTCTTCTTCTCCTATAATTGCTCTAACATGTTCTGAACGAATTATTACAGCTGCATTTCCTTCTACATTTACTGGCATAGATTTAGACCAATCTAGGAAAACTCTTTGACCTCTTTTTAATTGGCTATTTGCTTCTGAACCTACTGATAGAACTAAACCAGGTTTACTTGCTTTATCAATTGATTCCGTTAATATAATTCCACCAGCTGATTGTTTATCTTCTGCAACTTCAGCTATTAATACATTGTCTGCTAACATTTTCATAATTTTTTTCCTATTTGTAAAATATATGTTCATCAATTTGAGTCACATATTCAAGTTGGTCTGCCCAATAAGGCAGAATGTAATCTGCATGATACCATAAGGCACCTTCAGTAATATCTTTATACTTTCCCGTCAATGCTAAATCTGCAATATAAAGCGATTTAATCCAAGTCTTAGAATCAACCGGTTCATCAGATTTTCCATCACAATACCAACTAAATTGACACTGATTTCTAATTGGAACTTCATTGCCTTTCCAATTTGTGTATGTTTTAGCTTGATAAATTACACCGCATACTGTATTTGGGAACTGTAAATCTTCCATTCTATTTATAACAACATGTGCTACAGCTAATTTACCAGCAAATGATTGATTTGCTGATTCAAAATAAATATTTTGTGCCATACAATATCTATCATAAGTTTCTTCTTCCTCACTTGCAAATACATGAGGTACACTTAAAATTGCTACAACCAATGCTGCAATCCATAGTGAAATTTTTCCATAATCCGGACTATTCATCTAACTTCTCCTTAATATAATCTTTTAGTGAAACTTTAGCCGACCAACCTAGGTCTTTTAATTTTTCATTTTTAACATCAGCATCTAAACGATTTGCTGAATTACCTTGAACCATTTTAGGTTTACAACCTAGCATTTCTACTACGTCTAAAATAGAATAACTTTGATTCGATGCTATACCATACTCATCACCTATACCTTCCATACCAGCAATTATTAATCCGTTGACTGTATCATCAATATGAGTAAAGTTTCTCAGCTGAGTTCCTGGTTCTGTAACTGGTAATTCAGTGGCTCCATTTTTTACCATACTTAAATATTTTGCAATTACTGTAGAATAATCGCCTTCTGAAATTTCACCATCACCATAAACATTGTAAAAGTATACAATTGAATATTCTAAATAGAACCAATTAGAATAAGATTTTAAAAATTCTGTATTTTGCCATTTTGTATATGCGTATGGACTCATTGTATATCCTGGAACATCTCCTTTACTAAATTTAGTTGAAGAGCCAGAATAAATAAACTTTGCTTGTTGATGTTTTGCAAATTCAACTACAGCTGGAAATGACATATAATTAGATTGAATTACTTTTTGATAATCATCAAATGATTTTTCTACTCTTGCATATTCTCCTAAATGCCAAATATAATTAAATTTTTCTTTATTATGTTGCCATATAGAAAATAAATCAAATGCATCACCATAATAGTACTTTGCACCTTTATGTTGTTTTTTACCTGTAGAATGATTATCCAAGACTGTAACATCTTCGCCAGCTTTAACTAATTTTTCTACCAAATGTGAACCAATAAATCCACAGCCACCAGTTACTAAATGTCTAGCCATTATATATTATTCCTAAAAACGAATTCAATTGCTCTTTCAGCTTCTCGACCAATATCTCTTTTTGAATACCAGTTGCCAGTATCATTATCCAAATCTCTACAAAGATATTCGATTTCTTTTGATGTAATAGGATAACCCTTGGACATTGCATTACCTGCAGTTGACACCATAATCTGATACATTTTACTATACCAGCCAGTTCCATTAATTGCTTTATATTCTTCAACTTGTTTTTTGTTTACAAAAGGACAGTCCAAATATCCGGTCCAAGAATAGTTAGTGTTGTTAAGTTGTCCTTTTCTGTGTTCGATGAGTCCTTTTTTAATTGCATCTGGTAACTTATCGAAAAATGATTCATTTGGTACAACGTATCTGTGCTTTTCCATGAGTGCCATTGGTTCCATAATTTTTCCATCATGGGAGAATATGAAATTGAAAGCCCCGTCGTATTGACTTGGTACGTAGTACATTCTGGATAAATCTTTTGTTTGTGCATCTGCGATATCTCCTATCTCTTTATTTAATGCATACCAAAAATGTTTAATGTTATCTGCTGGGATTGCTTCAGTTAGTGGAAATACTAAACGAAACTTTGGTTTTTCTTTGGTTGATGATGCTGTTGAATAGCAAACATATCGATATTGAGAATATTTCTTTTCGATATCTTTTACATCACCTTCATAATCATCAATATCAAGAATGCCGAAACCACCCCAGCCGGTTACATTGGAATTTGCTCGAGTGGTCTCGGTCTTATAAATTGCTGGACTGATTAAGGGAGCATCTTTTTTCTTAAGATACTTTTTCTGTTCCGCTAAACGATATAAAACTTGCTCAAACTCATCGAATGAATTGTAATCCATTCGCTTTTCTGTTTTATTATCGTATATGTTATCAAATATTGTTAAGCTTACCATGATTACCGCTGTGGTCTGGACCCTCCCAGTCCGCTGGTTTAATTAAATCTGGCAATCCAAGTGGATTTGGCCTTGATTCTTTTACACCTACTTCTTTTGCAAGATTTGCTTTGAGTACTTCGTCCCATGCTTTGTATGGGTCAACGCCAAATGCATCGAGTGTACCAATAGCAACAACACATAAATCAATTAATCCATCGACAATTTCTTCTGCATCTTTATTTGTTAATGCTGCTTCAGTCTCCATTAGTTCTTCTCGTAAGAATCTAACTCTGAACTGTAGATATTCTCTTAGATTATCTTTATTATCTTTATTTTTATGCATCCACATCTTTACGCCATATTTGTATTGCATATCTGATATGTCTTTTACCCAATTGTTACTCATTATAGTCTCCATTAACTATTTGTTCTACTTCCGATGCAATATGATTTGCACCTAATTGTTTTGTTATCTCAATTACTTCTGGTAGAATCTTTATTGCCTGCGTATATGTAAGCTCTCTCCAATTCTTTAAAACATAATTGTGTTTATTATCGTTACTCAGTTGAGCATTTACCCACTTATATCTATAACCAAATTTTTTATCCATTTCGTCATGTAAATATGTTTCGAGCTTTCTGCCATTAGTAAAATTAACTGCATCAGCTGCATTCTTAATAAACAGATATCTAACTCTTAGGTCATCGACATCATAATCGCCAGCTGCCAAAAGCATTTTAATTGGATGTGCTCCCTTTGGTACAGTGACTGCTCTTGTTCTACCAATAATATCTCTAAGCGCGGTTCCGATATATCCAATGTCTCCGTGAATAACTTTTTCGCCAATTTTTTCTAAATCGTCTTTATGTGCCCATTGATATACCCCATGGATTTGATTTCCTCCTGGGTCTTTAGAACCTGTGAATTTTCCATATTCACTTACCCATTCTTCGTATTGAGGAACAGATAATGTAGGTACTTCGTCTGCTTTAATCCAGTCAGTTATATGTTCAATTGATTTTATCATTTTGGTACGATAATATCCTTGGAAGGTACTTGGATTCCAGCACCCTTGCCTGACATTTGATTAATTTGGTCGGAAAGTTGTCCGACTGGTTTTACTGTGAATAATATATGTTTATTATCAATTGTAACACCTTTGTGAGCTTCTGTATAAGCCATAAAAGGAATGAATGCGATTTTACCTTCACCACCTGGTAATAAGTTAAAGCCGTTTTCAATTGTAAGTGAATCTTTACCTTTGGTAACATCACCAACAATTTCTTCTCCTGATACGAGTCTTACAAGAAGTTGTTCAGTTTTTAGTTTCATAGTTTTCTCCATTTTGTAGTAGTATTATACCATACTTTTTATTAAATGTACAGTGCTTATCCAAAGAAATCCTCCAATGTAGATATTTCTTCAGGTGACCACCCTACAGCATCCAATACTGGCTGAATTGGGTCCAAGAATGTTTTTTGGAATTGCAATTCAAAGTCAATATATTTGTGTAAACCAAATTCGTCTGGTAAGTAATCTGGAAATGCGATTACATTTTCATGTATACGATTTGGCGTTTTCAAATAGACGAATTTAATCTTTTCGCCGTTTTTGATTTTTGTGTATTTTTTATTTAATGAAAGGTCATCAACTTGGCTGTTGTATAATAATGAGCCTCTGACATGAATTGGTGTACCTTTTTTGTAAATAGTTGTGTTGCCTTTGTATTCTCTAACTTTGGATACGCCACGAGGGAATGCAATTTCATGTGGCTGTAATGTTGTAAAGTAATTTTTAAAATGGTCAATAGCTTGTTGTGTTTGGCTTTCGTTACCACTCATAATAACTTTAAAGATTTCTTTAAGAGCATCACGACATGGCTCAGGTGTTGACGATTTAATAGCTTCAATACCCATAATCTTAAGTTTAGGTTCAGCATAACGAACACCTTCGTTATCGTGGACATTTAGAATATATCGCTTTTTAGCTGTCCACAATCCTTTGTCTGCAATAGCTTCTCGTTTCATAACCATACGATTATCAATACCGCCAAACATTCCAAAGAGTACATCATATGAATTTTCGAGTACTGGCTCTAGATTTTGTGCACAAACTTTATCAAGAAAGTCAATAGGATTTGGTGGATTAATTGCTTTTACTAAATCATCTAGGCATACATACAATGAATCTGTGTCGATGGCAAGTACATAATCTTTCCATGATTTTCCTTTTCGCAATGTTTTATTGAGGTGGGCGTTGATTGCATATTCGGCCCATCGAATGGTGAGCTGTCCTGTAAGGGTAATTGCTTCTGCGATTCTCTGGTCAAAGAATCTAAAATATTTATTCCCCATAGCACCATAGAGAGAATTAAGAAGAATTTTAATTGCCATCTGTCTATTTTCGGCCAGTGAAATTTCCCTTTCAATCGAGTAAAGTTCTTGTTTATCATTTTTATCTACCTTTTGTAATTTTTTTTGAGCATTAATCATTTCGCTTTTAATGCCAACCCTTTCGTTATACATATCGTCAATAATCGCTGGAAGAATACCTTGCCTTTCTGTTCTGAAGTATTGTCCATTTGCGGCTAGGGCTTTGCCTTTATTGTCGATGTTTTGTGATTTGGTGAGGACAGCTTCGATATCGACTTTAGTAACTTCTCCATCTGCAATAGTTTCAGGTGACATATTGTATTGCATAATGATAGAAGGATATAGTGAGTTGAGGTCGAAGCTGACCACATTGTCATGAATACCAACTAATGGGTCTTTTACGAAACCACCAGGATAGTTAGTTTTTGTTTTATCTTCTGAGAATGGAACAACCATTTTATTATCTGTCAACTTACGATAAATGATTGTGTCCCATATAGCAGTTGTACCAAAAGTATCAGAATAGTTTACACCTGCTTTATATGCGATTGTCATTGCAAGAGTAATAAGACCCATCTTATCTTCTAGTCTATCAACCAACTCAACGTCTTTGATATTATAGTCAATAAACTTTTGAAAATCGTTTTTATATAAACTATAAATTGAACCATATTCTTCGTATGACAATTTCTTTTCGCCAAGTACGACATTTGCAATATGGTCGAGTTTGTAAGATTCTTGAGCACCGTATGAGTAACCAAACTTAATGAATAACTCTAGGTAATCCATATTAGATATACCTTTTAATTCATAGGCAACTTGTGTTCTGCCTTGTTTAGTAATTTCTCTACGTTCAATCATTCCCCAGGGACTTAGTCGCTTAGAGAATTGTTCGCCAAGAAGTTTTAGAATTCTGTTGTGTAAATATGGAATATCAAAGAATCTTGTATTCCAACCAGTAATAACATCTGGTGAATGTGTTGTTGAATCCCAATGACCAATAAAATCGATTAACAAACTAGATTCTTGTTCGAATTTTTTATAGACCACACGGTGGGTTTTCATAATAGTATTTTCAACATTATAATCACCGAGTCCCCAGACGTAGTAAGTATTATCGATATTGTTTTTGATAGTAATAGCTGTAATGACATTATCTGCTCTATCTGGTTCTGGGAATCCGTCGTCTGATGCGACCTCGATGTCGATTGTTGTTACGTTAATTAGATTACGATTAAATTCAATCTGTCCAGGGAATTCATCGTTAATAAAAGTAGAAATATAACGAGTGTTTCCAAAGATATCTCTACCAGCTACATCTTTGTTTTGGCCAATCCAATCTTTGGCTTCTCGCATGGATTCAAATCTGACTTCTCCGACTGGAGTTCCGTCAAGTGCTTTCCATGATGTTGGACGGTTTGTTGAAACATACAGTTTCGGACCGTATTTGATTTTTTGTGTTACACGTTTTCCATTTTCGTAACCACGATATAATAGCATATTGCCATATCGGGATACGTTTGTGTAGAATTTCATCATATAATTGTCACCTTGTATATTATATATTATACCATACTATCATAGGTTTGTACAGTGTTTTTTTGAAAATTTGGAGGGAGATTTCTCTCCCCCCGCATGAGTTTCAATTGGAGGCTAAAACGCTTGAGTAGTAAGTAATATTACCATTGGTGCTAATCCTAAAATTATTCCACCTGTTAATAACATTATTGTTACTCCGCCTAGGGCCTCCGCAATGTCCTCGTGTTTTTGCACTAAGTGCATAAATGTTTTCATTGCTGTTCTCCAGTAAAAAAGTTTATTACTTATCTACTGAGTTTTCGCTGATACTTATCCTTTAAGAAAAGACTTTTTCTTTGATGCCCCAGCAGACCCTATCTGAATCTTCCTAGGACGCCTTTCTTCGGGAAGTTCAACTCTGGCATACACCACGAGTATTCCATTCTCTAAATCGGCACCATCTATTACGACAAATTCTGAGAGACGGAAGCTCTTCTCAAATTTGCGGGATGATATACCTTTCCAAGCGTATTCGCGTTCATCATTTTCGATTTTACCTCTGACCTTTAAAATACCATCTTTTACTTCAAGTTCAATATCGTCTTGAGTAAATCCAGCAACAGCCATTTCGATAAGGAATTTCTCCTCATCGACTTTCACGATGTTGTGTGGTGGGTAATTATCATTCCCTGACCTAGCGGATGTGTGAATCCTTTCTAGTTCATCGAACAGGCCTTCAAAGCCTACAAAAAGTGAACGAGGTACGTTCAAAGTATTTCTAACCATCTTATTTCCTCCTATTATTAAGCAAGGGTTATTAATATATGAGACCCGACTATTCGGCATCTCGGTTTTATTTATAAGACTTTTTGTCTTATTTGTGTATTATACCAGGTTTTTATTGAAATGTACAGTGTTATTTCGGTCTAGGACCAAAATTTTCCTCATACGTAGTAGCAGGTTGAGGAAATTGTACTAAATTTAATGTATCGGGTTTATATCCTTCTGGGAAATAAGGTAAATCAATCCAAGGGATTAGATAATCATCGATGTGATGTAATTTTCCAGCTGCTTCAAATCTTTTAAAGTAAGCAATAAAAACAGTCATCCAATCTAACCATCCACGACCATGGTTTTTATCATTAGCTAATGATACAATACCGCCTATTCTTTGGTCGTACACATAAGTTGGATAAAGGTCATTCATAGCTCTTACGTCTAGTAAACCTTTTTTGCCTGCGTCTTTTACTTCTAGGTAATTAATTACGTCTTCACCTACTAGCAAATCTTCTGGAAACTTTGCATATTCTACTGCTTTACGAGAATACCACGTAATTCTGTTATGTGACTCACAGCCATTAACATAATCGTGTTCGTATATTGATAATTCTTGGTGAGCATCTGACAGCATTGTTAAGTATGGACTTCCTTTTTCAATCCAATTTCCGGACATGGCCCATTTCCACCAACCTTTTGGTCTTACAAAGCATCTATATCCACGCCCTGCAATGTGGTCTTGATTATTGGGGTCTAATGCATGTCTGTGTGATGACCTTATGCAATCGTCCCATCTCATATGCCAGCTATAACCTTCATTAGGAATAATACCATATTGATTTTCTATGGAAATTACATCTGGAGGTGTTGGCCTTACCCAATCATCAGGTGCACCAGCTGATTCTGCATGTGCTTCTGGATTTGCTATTGCTTTATATAAGTAAATGCCATGAGGTGTTAAAAAGTCATCACCATCTATCATTACCATATAGTCATCGTCAGATTTTAAAAATTCAGCAAGAACAGAGTTTTTACCTTTTGAAGGTCCCCCATTACTTTTTGTAGATACCCAAGATATGCCTTCTGAATCAAGCCATTCTATAGCAGTTGCTTTAAAATTTTCATTTCTTGTATTGATTACAAATTTTACTTCTGACTTATCTAGTGTTTGACTTTGACTACCGTCCCACATGCGTTTATGCCTTTTCATTGCAGCAACGCCTCGTGTAATTAAAACATAAAATCCTAGCTTTTTAGTCGACATGTTAAATCCTAGATTGGAAGAATTGGCCAGATAACACTATTTGGAAATGTTTCTTGTTTAGTGATATCCCTTAAAGCTTGTCTATAGTTTTTCATTTCATCACTCATTGTTCTGTCTGATAAAGCAAAAATGTCAGTCATTCCTAACTCTTGATTTCTTCTTTCTCTAATTTGAAAAGCTAAATCTGATGCTGATTTTTCTGTAATAGTATATGTTTTATACCTTGTAGTAGCATCTTCAGTCCATTCCCATGTTACGTTTGAAACTTGTGGGTCATAATCTGGCACGTTTGACACAACAACTTCTTTAATTTGTTTAGTAGGTTCAGCAACTACATAGTTATCTGCTACACCATCTGTTTTTTTCCACCATGTTGCAGCTGCTTGAGCACTATCCTCAGCAAGATTATGCAAATAGTCATCATCAAAGCTATCTGGTAATCCTAATTTTCTCCACCAATCAGAACTTCCTTCTTTTTGGTATTTAATAAGTACTTGCTTATTTAGCAAATCTACTTTTTCAATTGTATATGTTATCATAATTTCTCCTTAATAAAAATAAAAGTATACTTCGTTACCGGAACCGTACAGATTGTCTTGGACACCACCTGAATAAAGCATTTGAGCAGCATGTCTATGTTTGTTTTGATGTCCTACATAAAATGTATTGGTGTTGGGGTCGTATCTAGAACTATAGCTGTTAGTGAAATGCATTCCGTAAGCAGTTGGACTTGTATTCGCTAAAGACTTAAAATGGTACAGAGGATAATTTCCCGATGTGCCGCTCAATGTCATGTATGCAGTTCTTGGAAACGTGTAAACAGTATTTGCAGATGTTACTTGATTGGTATAGTTATAGCCGGTTACAAGATACTGTGTTGCGCTTCCTCCACCCCATGGATTGTATATACTACTTGGAGCATAAGGCAAGGAATCACAAAAGGCTGAACAGTTATTCCATCCTGTGCTGCTAGAGCTATTAATTGATATTAAAAGATTAATTCCAGCTTGGGTCGCGTATGTTGTGGTGCCGGCCGAGGGTGTTAAGCTAGTCACGGGTTGATACACTCCAGCAAACTCAGCAACAATACCTCTAATATCTGTTGTATCTGTTACTACATCGGCCGTTCTGCTTTCTACTCCAAATGCAGCAGCTGATTCTCCGCTTTCAGCTACGTAATATGAACTTCCTTGATATTCACTAAATCCATATCTTGGTGCCGAGTCGGACGACCTTTGGGGCTCAATTCTAACTGTTTGTTTACTTGTTCCTCGTAAATCATCTACTCCAATCTGGCCGGCAGCTGGTACATCGTGATAAGGGTCTACATCATAGTACTCATTTATTCCTAGCTGAGCATCAGCTGATGCATCAAATTCAGCTTCTATTTCAGAAAATGCTAATGAACCATTTGTTGTGAGTGTTCCCATTTAAATCTCCTATAATTTACTATTATTTATAAGACTTTTACTGCTTATTTGTGTTACCAATGTTATATTTTGGACATAATTCCCAATGAGCTTTTTCTTTGAAAGGTATAACTTTAATTTGTCTCAATGGTGCAAGTTCTGTTACAGGGCCTTTTTTAACTATACTGATAAGACCCCAATCAGCCAATAAGGTGGCAATTGTGTTTCTTCTTTGTAAATCATTCTCGATTAAATTAGACGGCTTACCATCTAATAAGAATAGTTCTTTAAAGTGTACTAAAAAGTACCTACCTTGCTTATGCAAAATATGACATGACTGATAAAGCTTATTATCTTTTCTTGAAGCGACTCCGATACGAGTAAGAGTTTCTCGTACTTTAAGAAAATCGTCCGGTTCGTTTAAAGATACTTCTAACATATCAGCTGGTGACCAGTTTTTTATTTCAATATTTTCGTTTTCCACCTTTATAAATCCTTTTTTTCAATTCTTCTATTTTATCATCATTTAATAATTGTATAACAGATTTAGCCTTTTCATCGCTATATCCATAATATTCTTTTATGACTTCTATATCGGCAATCTCTTGTGGCTTAACCCATTTTGAGAACCGTTTTTTCTTCTTAATTATATTTATAAGAAAATCATATTGAAGCTTATGGTCTAGGTGGTGCTTTAAATTCATTTCGTTCGCATATAAAATCGTATCTGGAAAGAATGACAATCCACGATTAATAATAAATGGACTGTATTCCTTTTCAGTTACATCATCGACCATAATATTTTTTTTGGTCGAATTAATAGATTTTAAATAGTCAAACGGATTCATTCTGCTCCTGCTTTTGTTCGTATGCGATATAAACCTCTGCTTCGATTTTGTTTTCAAAGGTTTGTTCTTTGGTTATTACATTATCTTCATTAAATCGGCATGCTCTATATTTTTTAGCTTCGCCTTCATAACTAACTACAATAATATCCCATCTCATTTGAATTGTACTCCTGCCATTATTTCTGTACAACAAGCAACCATATTGAGTTCATGGTCAGCAACAAAACTATTCTTATATTGATAATCGGCGAGAATGAGAACCAACTGTGGAATACTCTGTGGGTTTACATAATCGTTCATATTATCATATATTTTTCTGAATAGCTGGGCTGGGTCTGAGTCAATATTATTAGATACCCATTGTCTCATCTTTTTAAAGTCTTTAAGTTTAAGAGCGTTCATTAGCTCGTTGATTGATACATCAGATAATGAAACAAGAATACCTGAATCAATATTACCTGATGTTCCATATCGCTGTAATTCATTTAGAACTCTTCGCCAATCTGGCATATACTTCATAATGAGTTCTGCTAAAATCTTTTCGTCATATGCAACACCTTCTTCTGAAAGAATATTTTTGCATCTTTGAAGAAAAGAACCACATAATTTTACCGACTCTTTTTTAGAGATATTGAATTCAATCACACTACAGCGAGAATGCAATGGGTCAATAATTCGGTTTTTAAAATTACATGTAAGTATAAATCTACAATTAGCTGAGAACTCTTCGATGAATCCCCTTAGTGCTGGTTGTGTAGATTGTGGATTAAGGTAATCCGCTTCGTCGAGGATAACTACTTTGTAGCCTCCTTGGAGTGAGACCGACGAAGCGAATTGTTTAATTTTATTTCTTAGTGTATCAATACCTGATTCTTCTGAACCATTAATTAATAAATAATCTAAATCAAGTTCGTTACATAACGCTTTTGCAACTGTAGTTTTACCAAGACCAGCAGTGCCAGTCAATAGCATGTTGTGCAATTCACCTCCGTTAACAACAGCTTTAAATGTTTTTTTAATGTTATCTGGTAAGATACATTGGTCAATCGTTTGCGGACGATACTTTTCTACCCATAAAAACTCATTCATCCTACAAATTTCCCCGTTGCTAAATCGACTCCAGCGTCATCTACAACTCTGGTTGGCCAGTTGACATCCCACTGCATAACAGTATCCAATCTGAAACTTCTCCATGCTTTTTTGTCTAGTGACCAAACAGCAAATGCATCAGAATCAGGATTCATATCGACAGTGATATCAACACCTTGTTCTTTTAGTATTTCGGGTTTAAGAGTACATGGCATAATTCTTATTTCGCCAGTACCTATCTTTTTGAATGTGACTGTTACGTTTCCAGTCTTGAGTGCTTCGAGTAGCTTTGTTTTTTCAGTTTGTTCCATAATATAATCCTTAATAAAAAATGTGGGGAATGTCTTCCCCTCAAGTTAAGCGTCTGAATCTTCTTCAGATGGTTGCTCATCAGCAACTGGTACTTCACCTTCAGGAACTTCGTCCTTAGGTGCAGCAGCTTGTAGGAATGAAAGAATTCTATTTCTTACACCGCCTACTACTTCTAGCTCTTGGCCTTCAAATGCTCCACGCTTTGAACAGATATCAATTACCTGAACTGCAGTTGCAATATCTTGAAGACTGAGCTGAGGGGCTTGTTGCTCCTCTACGTTATTATTTTCTTCAGCCATTTGTTTCTCCTTTGCAAAGTTTATAGACTAAAATAGGAAACCCATGCTTGGCATCTCCTATATTATCCTCATAATTAGTATGAGAATTCGGTTGTATAATATATTTATACATTGTATGTTGATGATTTCTCTAAAGCGATAAAATATTCTACTGGATAATCATTGTTTGTCCAATTAGAGATTAGTTTAGATGAAATACTTACGAAATAATCACCAGGTAATAGTTTGAGATTTGGCATATTTACAACGAAATTAAAATCGTTTTTACATGCATTATCTCTATCTAGTGTTAGTTCAAATGTATTAGATGTTGCATCTTTTTCATCAAATACTTTAGCAGTGATAACTCCGCTTTCACCGACTAGAGCTAAGTCAGTATGACCTAGAACTGAGCTGGCTTGTTTGAGAGCTTTAAGGTTATCATCTGTAAGTGTGATTCCAACTTCAGCATCAGGCATTGTAATATCCTTAGATGGTTGAGTTAGAATATCAATTTCAGAGAAGTAATATTGAATCCTTTTACTTTCATCGTTCTTAATGGTAACAGATTTATCACTAAATTCTAGTTGTGCATCTTCAATAAGACCATACACTGATAAGAATTCGTTTAAATCATAGATTCCAAACTCTTGTGCAAAATCTTCAACAATATCAGATGAAGCCAAAATGGTTTTAGCTTCAGAAATTGTTTTCAGTTTCTGACCAGGTTTAATTACCAAATTAGGATTAATGGCCGCAAAGTTTTTCAATACGTTAATTGTATCATTACTTAAATTCATAATATTTTTCCTTTTTAAATTTCTGTACTATTATACCATAAAAGCGAATCATTGTACAGGATTATTTTCGCTATCATGTATTGAAAGTGCAATAATGGAATAGTGTAAAACTTTCATCAAATCTTTTCTAGCGTCTTGACTACTTCCTTTACGTCCATACCTTTGTGCGTATTTCAATACATTTCCAATTGTGAAGCCCATACCATGGCCACAGTCTAAAATAAATTCTGTTGATTGAAACTTATTTTTAGAATAGTGACTATCGTAAGTACTATCAATATAATTCTGAAGCTCTTGGATTAGAGCTCCTTCATTAAACTTGTAGTTTATTTGTTCTTTCTTTTTACTAAACATATCTATTTAAATTATCTTTATTAATATAAGTTTTATAATCATGGCAATTAGAACAAAGAGTTTGACAATTATCTTTATTGTTATTTTTACGATTGCCGTCTTTATGGTCAACTTGTAGTTGGCATAAGTCAACTATAGTTGATGTGCATTTATATCCTAATCTTCCATCTATATTTTCACAATAACTCTTTTTAAATTTTACATATTTAAAATTTGTAAAATTGCCTACAACTTTTCTGTGATGGTCGCAATATTTAGCTCTAGGTATAAGACCATCTCTTTTTCTAACATTATTTTTTCCAGTAGATAAACCTTGTTTATTACAACTAGAATATGCGCATACTCTATTTTCATGAATATTCATTACACTACCTCCTCTTCAGTAGTTTCAGCTTCCTCGGCATTAAAATCGACTCCTGCATCTACTTTTGAGTAGAGGTCAAGGAATGCTTCTTTAGTATCATCATCAAACCTTGCAATACATAGGTCGATTGCTTTCATTCTATCGTTGAAAATAGAGTTTGTTTGAACTATATGACAGAGCCTTCTTGTTGAAATGACTTCATCGACACCATCATCATAAAAAGTTTTTCTGATGATATCGGCCCATGCAACTAGGTTTTCTGCAAAGTCTGCATCTATAGAGCCAAACTTTTCCATGTGTTTAGTAACAATTTTATTTTCAACTCTTGGTGAAGGAAACTGTTGGTCGATAGAAATAGTGAACCTTTCAAGGAAAGCTTCGTCAATAATTGATGCGGCTGTGAACCTACCATCATCTGAACCTTTACCTTTTGTATTCGCAGTAGCGATTACATTAAATCCAGGTGCCGGAGATATTGTCTCACCCGTCTTTTTAACAACAACAGGTTTACCTTCAAGAATACCTTGAAGACACATAATTTTATTTGTAGCTCTGTCGATTTCATCGAGTAATAAGACTGCACCGTTTTCCATCGCTTTGAGAACTGGACCTTTAGCAAAGACAGTTTCTCCATCGATGAGTCTGAAACCACCAATAAGGTCGTCTTCATCTGTTTCAGGATTGATTTGTACACGTATAAACTCCCTATTAAGTTTTGCACATGATTGTTCTACCATGAATGTTTTACCATTCCCTGATAGACCAGAGATGTAAACTGGGTAGAACATTTCGGATTGAATAACTTTAGTTATGTCTTTAAAAGGACCCCAAGGTACGAATGTAGGGTCAGCTGTAGCATAACTTTTTTCTTGGTTAACGATTGATTGCATTTGTAAAGTAGAAGTATTAGTTTCTTCCTTTTGTCTCAATGGAACGATAACTGAGGATAAGTCATATTGACCTCTGATATCGCTTTTTACGCTGAGTAGCGGTGACCAATCGCCTTTAGAAAATCCTAGGGATTTTGCAGTATCGACGATAACTGCTTTCCTAAAGATAGTTTGGTCGGGATAATTTTCTTGTAGTTTCTCAACTATTGTGTTTGTATTCACTTTCATCATAATATAAATTTCACTCCTTTTAATAATTTATAATAGTATTGTACCAGGTTTAAGGCCATTTGTACAGTGTTTTTTTGCAGAAACATGCATGTTTTTATGCCACTGCCTGACCAAATTTAGTCATTAGGTTCTTATTATTCTTCTTGTTATTTGAAAACTTCTTGAATGCTCTTAGAACTTGGCCTTTTGACATATCGGAATCAGCTTCAATTTCAGCTTCAGCATCGATTTGAAAGCTTTCGTTTTTAACAATATACCAATTATCATATCCTAAGACATCTTGAAAATGAACACATTTGTTCTTTTTATGTTGTGCAAAATATCTTCTTTTAGCTTCAGCAAATTCTTCTGACCACCACATATTTTCCTCGCCGTTAGAGTGTGCTTTGGATAATGCATGATTGAAATCGTTTCTATGGTCTGCAATAAAGAATCCCATAGTTGTAACACCGTATGATTTCTTTAGATTTTGTAGTAAATCTCTAGTACCTTTAGCTGTGCCATTGAATAATTCTACGGTTCTGCCTTGAATATCCAACTTGACTTTAGGGTTGAACAAAAGTGGTTGTTTAATTTTATTAAGAGTTCTGTCTTCCATAATGTTAAGACGATTTGTGTCGCCATCAGTAATTGTAAGGAAGGTAACTTTTTCAATACCAAATTTTCTTTTAAAATCTCTAACTAAATCGTGAGAAACAATAAGTGCTTGGTTTAGAGGTGTTGAACCAAAGTCTTCACATTCAGCTCTTGACCATCTGTCGTAAGGACCATTACATTGCTTCATTCTTGAGAATAAATGCTTTAGAGCTTCTTCAAATTTTGATTTAGTTAAAGCACTGTGGATTAACTGAGGCATTGATAAACTATCCATGTAGATATCGCCATCTTTGTAGGATTGGTCGACATTATTACCAGACGTAAATGCATATACATCAAATGGAATATTAACTGCTTTACAGAACATTACGCTGTGAATCAATTGGTCTAATACATTATTTAAAGACTCAAACATTGACCCAGAGTAATCGATAATCATAAACATTCCATGATTTTTACTATTTGCTAATTGAGTAGTTTTTGCAAAGATATCTTCTGAAACTTTATACCTATGCAATTTGTTAACATCAATTCTACCAGTTTTAGCTGTAGTTGCATGCATCCACTGATGCGCAGCTTTTTTCTGCTCAAATTCTTTTACAGCTGGAACGATAGCCTTTTTAACACTTTTAATATAAGCTTTAAATTTTTCTTCTGAATCTTTTTTATAAAAAGGACCAATGCTATTATTATAGATTTCATTATTGTAATCATAATTGTTTTCTCTTTGTTTCATTTGGATTCTTAGTTTTGCAAGCTCTTCATATTTAAAAACACATTTTTTAATAGTATCTTTAGAAACAGCATTACCATAATTATATTCAGTAGATTCAGGAACTAGTGTTTTTTCCATTGCTCTAAAAATGCTGTCAGTAACTGAGATATCTTCATCATGCTGAGGGATAGCACTTTTTAATGATGTTTCGTCTTCTGATTCTTCTTCTGTTTCTTCATCACCAGCTTCTGAACCACCATCTTTATTTTGTTCTTCTTGATTCTCTTGTGATTCATAATCATCATGTCCACCTTGTGATGGGTCATAATCATGATTTTCTTCTTGCTCTGAATCGTCTTCGGAAACTTCTGGTTGTTGGATTAATTCTGGTTGGTTTTCTTGAGTCCAAGCTAGAATTTCTCTAACGACATCGAGTACTTCTGAAAACTCTTCTGTCTGCATAGATTTATTATAAAACGATAATTCTACATCTGACATTGGTACATCAAGAAGATTACCAATTTTAGCTTTTAGATTAATTTTATCAATGAGTTTTACTTGGTCCCAATCGATAGCATCGACATCACCAAAAAATTCGTCAGCTACTAGTTTTTTATAGCCTCTTGACATTGGTCCGATAAGACCAGGATAATCTCTTTTAATTTTCTTTTCAATTCTACAATCTTCAACTACATTAATATATGACCTAGGGCATCCTTCCAATTTCTCTGGACTATCGTGCCATCCTTCGAAAGGTGTATATAATGCGTGGCCAACTTCGTGACCAATTAAAAGGTCCTTGACATCTTTACCCATATCTTTCCAATCTGGAAGACCTAGGGTTCTGTTTTTAATGTCAAACCAAGCAGTAGAATATGCACCGGTTTGAACGGTAACGTCTTCTTTTGCTAGTAGTTTTGCGATTGTTGTATTCATATAATCACTCCTTTATTTGAATATATGTATATTGTACCATAGCTTGAGCCATTTGTACAGTGTTTTTTTGCAAATAATGCATGTTTTTTTAGCCTGGTGCCCACACCCGGACTTGAACCGGGACGCCATAAGCGAGGGATTTTAAGTCCCTTGTGTCTACCAATTCCACCATGTGGGCCTTTCAGGCTAAATATTGGCCTGCCCTGGAGGATTCGAACCTCCGACCTACGGTTTAGAAGACCGTTGCTCTATCCAGCTGAGCTAAGGGCAGATAATTAATTCTGTACCATTATACCATAGTAAAGTATGTTTGTACAGAAAAAAATTATCTTATTTTAGAGAAATTTCTGTCTTTAAAGAATTCAATCTTAGACCTAAATTTATTCTCTAGAACATCTCCTTTATGAGAGATGATGAATACATTAGAACCATCTTCTAGCGTATCCAGGATTTTGGTTAGATTATCGATTCCATCCATATCTAAACTTGAATCAAATGTTTCGTCCAAAACTAATAAGTTAGTTGATGCACTATTTTTCATTTTAGCAATTTGTCTCCAAGTAAAGAGTAGTGCTAAATCGATTCTTTGTTTCTCTCCTTCAGAAAATGATGCATAATTAAATGTATCTCTGTGTCGTGACCTAATTGTTTCGTCAAAATTTTCATCGAGATGGAATGCTACGAAGAAATCCAATACTTGTAAATATTGATTAATTAACCTATTCATTACTGGCAGATATTGTTTGATAACTTTAGTTTTAATACCTGTATCTTTTAACATCTCACCAATAGCTTCGTTATAGGTTCTTTCCTCAACATACTCTAGTTTCTTTTCGGTTGTAGATTCCTTTTTCTTTCTGAGAGTAGATAACTCCTTCTTTGCCGTCTTTGTGTCGCCTGACGTTTTAAGGAGCGTATCGATTTCCTTTTGGGTTTTACCAATTTCTTTTTGTAAGAGCGCGACTTTGTCATTGTTAGAATTTATCCTTTGTTGCTTTTGTCTTAGCTGATTAAGGTTGTTCATAATCTCTTGACCTTCTTTTTCTAAAGTATTTACTTCTTTTTCTAAAGAATTTTTATGTTCTTGAACATCCTTTGCCTTTTCCTTAAGTACATCTAATTTTTTTACTTTAATAGTTGCGTCTATGTCCTGCTCACATGTAGGACAAATATCGTTATCCTCAAAGAATCTAGCTTCTTCAACTAATGTTTTGATTTTATTATTAAAGTCTTTATTATAAGCTTTCATATCTGACATTTTATCGCCAAAATACTTATAGTTCTTTTCTTCCCCTTGAATCATTGTCTGTAGGTTTTTACCTAGATTTTTAGATTCTTCAAATATTTCTGCTATTTCTTCTTTATAGACATTAATTGCATCACGTTTTATATCAACTTGTTCTTCGTTTAGATTTTCTAAATCTTTAATATATTTTGATTGTGCATCAATTTTTGTTTTAAATAACTCAATGTTATGATTAATGTCGACTAATTCTTCACGAATCTTTGAGTTTCTTTCCTTTAATAACTGATTCATTTTAGAAAAAATGCCGATATCTAATAAATCTTCGATTACAGCTCTTCGTGACCAAGCAGGTAATTGCATAAATGGAATGAATGAACTACTTCCTAATACAACTACTTGGTGAAATGATTTATGGTTAAGTTTTAGAATATTTGTTTCTAAAAACTTCTGGTAATCTCTTACATTAGATGCTTGGTTAATCATATTACCATTTTGCCAAATCTCAAATTTAGTTGGTTTGATTCCTCTTACAATTTTAAAATCAGAATCACCAATAACAAATTCGACTTCGACAACTGTACCTTTTCGATTAATAGAGTTCATCAATTGTTTTTTATTGATATCTCTGTGTGGTTTACCAAATAATCCAAATGATAGTGCATCTAGCAATGTAGATTTACCTGCACCATTTTGACCTACAATAAGAGTTGTCGGTGATTTATTTAATGATATAGTAATAGGGTCGTTTCCTGTTGAAAGAAAATTCTTCCAGGAAACAGATTTAAAATGTATCATAATACTTCCAAGTTTTGTGCTTCAGTATAAAGCTTTCTCAATTCAACTTTTAAATGGTCTTTATCTAAATCTGTATCTACAGCATCGACATATGAATCAAGCAATTCAGTAGTATCTTCTAGTGAAACTTTGTCGTCTTCTACGCTATCACCTAGATACTCTTCAAATGATTCTGCAATCTTTAATTCGTATGTTTCAATACTTTGTAATTTGTCGACAAATTTATCGAACATGTACAAGTCGTTTTTATTAATAACAATCAGCTTAATAAATTTCTTTTCAAACTGACTCATATCTATTTCATCATAATTTACTTTTGTGTCATCATAAATTACCTTTTTGAACATCGTGATTGGATTTCTTACAGCTTCAATTTCTCTTGTTTCTGTATCTAATACATGGAAGTATTTTGGGTCATCTACATCAGCCCAAGTAAATTCCATTTGAGAACCAAGATATGTGACATTGTCTCTTGATGATTTAGTATGAAAATGGCCAGATAGAACCATTTCAAATCTCTCAAATACATCAGCACTCATTCCATGTGGATTGGGTACTCCAGGTAATAAATCAAATCCTTTTAGCTCTAAATGTGCACCAAGAATAGATGCTTTACAATTCATAGCCCATTTAGTATATTCTTGGTAATTACTATTATTAATCCATGGAATTACAGCAACTTTACAGCCTGCATAATCCAAGACTTTTGGTTTCATAATAATGTTGACATTTGAAGTAAAATATCCGAGCAACTCTTTGAGTGAGCACAACTCATTAGTATTTTTAAAATACACATCGTGATTGCCAGGAATGATATCCATAGTAATACCAGCATCCCGCATAGGCTCAAGAAAATGTTTGCGATTTTGATTAAGAGCTTTAAAATTGACGAATTTTCTGTGTTCATAATAATCACCTAAATGCAAAATATTCTTGATGTTATGTTCTTTTAGATATGGGAAGAATACTTCTTCATAAAATCTTTCTTGGTATCTAAGAAAAATGTCACTTGAATTTCTTACACCACAATGGGTGTCGTTTAATATAGCTACTTTCATTATTTCATGAATAGCTCAAGCTTTTGTTGAGCCTTTTCTTTTTTAGCAAATTTCTTAACTTTCTCATCGTTTGTTTTAACTCTTGCAATTCTAGTTTTTAGAGTATCAACATACGCCATAGTTTCAGCTGCCATTTCGCCATCCATTCCGGCTTGAACAAATTCTTCAATTCCCATTCTTTCGATAAATCTAAATTTAATATCTTGTTGCTTCTTCTCTTTAGTAATTCTTCTGATAAAAGCAAAGTAACAAATTTGAGTAAAGTATGAGAATGCATTTGGTTTACCTGTTCTTGTAGCTGTTTCAAGATTATAGTTTCCTATTGCTCTTAAACAATTTTCTACTGCATCCATAACCATTTCTTCACGATAAGTATACCTCACGAAGTTCGGTCTATGGGATAATCCTTCTGCAATTTTAATAAAGCATTTAGCAATATAGTCAGTAACTTTCGGAATATCTTTTCCTTTACTTTCTGCTAAATTCTTATCAGTAACATAATCCATTACTGCTTGAGAGAATTCTCTGTTATTTACATAGTGTGGTTTTTCTTTTGGTTTTAAAGCCATAGTTGGGTTTCCTCCATAATTTGTATATTATACCATAACTTAAGGGTTTTGTACAGGATTAATCTTGGTTTTTATTTGCATTATTTTGCAGAAAACACTGTACAAAACGTTGTTTATAGTATATAATAGTATTGTATACTGGGGCGGGGAAGATATAGCTATGTCAATGCAGTATCTTCTTTGAAGGTAGTTCATCTTCTTCATAATAATAGTCCTCTTCTTCAGCCACCTGAGTCGCATACTCTTTCAAAACATCTTGATACTGTTGTAACATCTCACTTTCACCAGCCAACAGTTCACCGGTGGGAGCTCTCATCTGAAGTACATAACCTAAATACTTTTGCTTTAAAGAATCATCAACTTTAACGCTACATAAGACTCTATTCTTTAAAAATTTAAATAGTGTACTTGATGAAAATGGAAAGTATGGACTTAGATTATAGGTACCAATCATGTTTTTAATAACAGCACATGGTCTCTCTACTAACATATTGTCATCATTATTTCGACTAACAAGTGCGATAATTTCATCTCCGTTAATCATCTTAATATGTCTAATATCCATTTTATTTTCCATATATCTATTTATATCTTTACTTCGTGTATCTCGTAATTAAATTTTTCTTTACTGTATATTTTAATTCTTTCGGCTGCATGATTTAATGTATAATTCTTCTTTGATTTCCAGTGCATATCATCAGCTAAATCATAAACTACAGTATTTCTTCCATCATTACTTTTTCTTAATCCTCGTCCTATTGACTGAAGGACTCTAATTTGGCTTTTAGTAGGGCTGGCAAAGATAATATTATGAAGATTACGAATATTAATACCAGTAGAAAAGGTACCCATGGAAGCAACAATAATGGCATTGGTCTGTGTCTCGGTAATCTCACGGATTGATTCTCTGGTATCGACATCTGTTTCTCCTGATACATAAAAAAGTTTCCTATCTTTATTTATCTTTTCTGATAGCATATCATGCAATGGTTTACCATGTTTATCTACAAACTGAAATAAGATTAGTGTATTACCATTTTGGTCTAATGCTAGATTAGAAATAAAATTATTCCTAGGTATATATTTGACAATATAATCTACTTCTTCCTGGTATTTTCTTTTAGCCATTTCTTTACATATAGCATCTTCGTATTTCATTAACAATATTTTAATATCTAATTTGGCTAAATCTTTATTGTCCATTAATTTTTTCGTCGTCGTAACTTGGTGGACAGGACCAAATAATCCTTCTAATACTAACTGATGAGTTTGTGTTCCATCTAATGTACCAGTAGTTCCAATCCTATATTTTGCTTCAGTACATTTTTCTAATATTGCCGTAAGTGACTTAGCTTTAAAATTATGTGCTTCATCACCTATAACCATGCCAAATTTTTGGAACCATTGAGGCCCTAATTTATAGATTGATTGCCATGTAGTAATAGTAACTCTTTCGTTATAGTTATATTTGTCTCTACCTGCATATATTCTATGACAATTTTTATCACAATCCCAAGTGTCCTTACTTGAGTAGTCAGCAAAATCAGAATACATCTGTTCTACCAATGATGTAGTAGGGACAATTATTAACACATTATCCTCGTACATTTCAAGGTAATATCTCAGTGCCATATAAATGATTAATGACTTCCCAGAAGCAGTTGGTGATAATAAAAGGCTTTTAGTTTCTTTTAACAAGAGCGAGAAGGCATCTATTTGGTAATCCCTGGGGGATATATCCTCTCCATTCACGCTAGCCGTCAAATTGGCCAAAAAGGTGTCAATGTCATGATTTAGCACCTCGTCAGGAGTGCCATAGAAGGCATCTTCTTTACAGACAATATCGTATTGCCTTTCATTTGCGAATTGTGTAAGATACTTATATAGTCCAGTATATAAAGTTTTCTTTCTCATATCGTATAATCGTATTTTTCCATCCCACATACGATTTTTATATGCTGGCATAAACTTATAACCAGGTACATAAAAACAAAAATGTTCTGATAACTCTTGTTCTACGCTTGGTTCTGTTTTAATTTCTAAAAAAGCTTCGTTTCGCTTTTTAACTTCAATAATGTCCATTTCGGTATAATCTTATATCCCACTAGTAAACTTATTCCATTCTATAATGTTTTTAATATTCTGATGTCGCCATTTAATGTTTTCTAAAATTTCTTTTAGTGTATCAACTATTTCTTGAGCGTATTGTATTTTGGCCTGATGGTCTTGTATCATAGGGTCGGAGTCATAAAACTTATCCATATCACCTTTAAGAACTGTAAGTCCATTCATAGGGTCATATGTCCATCCTAATTCGTCTATTTCCTCCTTACTCAATTTGCCGTTATAATGTAACCATTTGTTCTTAAGTAGCACTTTAAAGTCATTATCTAGCTTTTTAACTTTAAGCTTATTGACTGAATAAATTTCTAGGTATTTGGAATGGAGTTTGGCTGAGTCTCTGGCAGATTTATCTAGGTCAATTTTATCAATAAGACAATCTTTTTTCCACATTTCATGTATCTGTTCTAATGTATTCATAATTTCCTCATAATCATATCATATATTATATATTATACCATTAAAAATGATATTTGTACAGTGTTTATTTAAATTCGTACGTAGTATATTGAAACGATACTGTAGCTTTTAAATATTCAACATCACCTGCTGTATCAAAGGATAGTTCACTAATACTTATTGGAAATATTGAATTAAATTTTACTTCCTTTGCTATGTTATTATGAGAATTCATAATAAGCAAGGTCGCATCAGATTTAAAATCACCTTTTTGGTTTACAATACGATGCATCCAATTAGTAATTTCTAGATAATTATCCATATCTTCAGTAACGTTAAAGGTAATAGATAATTCGGAAAATTCTAGCCTATCGCCAGTTTCGGTAAATGTTCCGCCACGATATCCTAAATCTACGTTTCCTAAATTAATTCCTGGTAAATTCACAGCTGTGCAAAAATATTCTACATTTGCAAATTGGTCTCTATCAATAGAAAACTGAAATCCGACAGGTGATAAAAAGTTTTTGTTTGTAGTTAATGTACTCATATATCTATTTATAAGCAAAAAAGAGGGGATTTAAAATCCCCTCTAAAATGAATCTGATTAATTAACCAGGTTTACACCATGATGTCATCAATTCTGAAGATTCTGAAGTATGGGTTAGACCTGTCTGTACCAGCTCCTGATGCTACGCCCACGAATGGGTTTTGTTGCATTCCATATCTTGTTTTGAATCCGATTCTTGGTTGGAAATCACTCTCCCCAACTGCTTTAACCATTGTTAAAGGTACGTATGGGCAGTAGAAAAGACCAGCGTCATAAGGATTTGAACCTCTGTAACCTACACAAGCGAAGTCAACAGTTGCATAAGGGTCGATATAGACCTTTAATTTACCGTTAAGAACACCAGCGAAAGTGTTACCAGTATCATCAACATTTAAGTCTGTTGATAATGCAGGTGTGTAATCCATTTGACCAGCAGCTGCTAAAGCTGAAGCTACGTCTGAAGAAACGATAACAAAGTTACCTTTGCCTCTTCTTGTTTCTTTAGCAATTACGTTAGCTTCTCTTTCGAGTTGCATGATTAGGCCTTTAAATTTCTCAACCATCCATCTGCCGTCTGAGTCTGTAGCGACATCAAAGATACCAGATACTGCTGTTGATGATTGTGTAGCACCGATTTTAGCTTTTGTTAGAATAGTTCTAACCACTTCTCTATTGATTTCCGCAAGGATTTCAGAAGATAAGATATTTGCTAATTCGCCTTCAGCATCCAACCCGTGGATTGCTTTAAGGTCTTGTGCTAATTCCATTGTGTACTCAGCTTTTAGAGCTCTTGACTTAGCTTCTACTGTAGCTTTTTCGATTGAGAAAGCCATTTCGCCGAATGAACCACCAGTGTTACCTAGTGCTTCAGCATCAGCTGTAGCTAAACCAGCACCGAATGTTGAAACTGTATCAGCTTCGTCAGCGATTGTTGCGTCTGAATCAGCGTCAGTTACACCACCCAAACCTGTTGGTTCAGCTTGATGAGTACCAGTACCTGAGAAGTCAGTATCAGCTTCGTTAAATAACGCTTCTGTACCACCTTGTGTACTGTATTTTGATTTCATCGCAAAGATTAATCCTGTTGGTCCAGTCATTGGCTGAACACCACAGATATCATAAGCGATTAAGTTAGGCATTGCTCTTCTAACAAGAGAGATAAGCACAGGGTCAAAGTTTGATACGTTTGAACCAGTAGCGTTAGCTGCTGTTTCAGAAATCATATTACCTTGTGCATGTGCTGCTTCTTGTCTTAGGGCAACTTCCTGGTTTTCTAATAAGCGAGCTGTTACTGCTCTCTTATATCTGTCCTTGATTTCAGGTGCACTTTCGTGCTCTAAAACAGGACCCCATTTTTCTATTAATTGTGAATCTGCATTAAACATTTTCGTTTTCCCTATAGTTATTTATTAAATTTAGTTATAGCTTGTGTGTATCTAGCCATTGGGTCTGATAAATCGATATCGATTGAATCTTCTCCAATAACACTAGCTACTTCATCAGCTGTTTCATTAACTTCTTTAGTGAAGTATGATTCTTTAACAGTTTTAACTTTCATTTCGAAAGATTCTCTGTTATCAAATTCAATATCTTCTACTAATGATGCTAATTTTTCAGCTTCAGTTTCAGCAAGCCCTGATGATTGTTCTCTTACTACTTCGTTCTTTTCAAATTCTTGAACTGATTGATGTAGTTTAATATTATCATCTGTGGATTTATTGAGTTGCTCCTCTAGCTCAGTAACTTGTTCTGATAAATCATCAACAAGGTCAACTTTACCTTCTGGAACTTCAATATAATGTTCTTTGAACACTGTTTGTAAAGAAGTCATGAATTCTTCAGCAATTTCGGTTCTTAAACCATTAGTTACTGCGACTTCATTTTCCTTCATCCAATTTTCAACTACATAGTTAAGATATGAATCTACCTTCTCTACTAAGTTTGATTGAATTTCAGATACCTCTTCTTCTAGGTTTTTTGCATACTCTGCATCAAGATTTTCGATGTGTTGTGAAAGTTTAGATGTTAACACAGCTTCAAAAATAGCTCCTGCTTTTCCTTTGAATTCATCGGAAAGAGTTGCTTCTTCTGAAATTAGTGCATCTAAATCTTCGTCAAAGTCAGTTGATTCAACCTTTGCTTTAGCACCAGGTGCTACAGCTTTAGGCGCTTTTTTAATAGCGTTTCCTACTGAACCGTCATCTTCTGACTCATCCATTTTCGTCATCTTGGAGAAGAGTTTTTGCGCGTCTTCTTTTCTAGCTTTCTTTAGGATTTCGACTGCAGCTTGGATAACACCGGCTTTAGTTTTAGGAACGGCAATAGCTTCGGCTTTAGACTCATGTTCTTCTTCTTCGTCTTCTTCCTCTTCTTCGTGTCCGTCTTCTTCTACTTCTTCCTTTTTCTTATCCTCTTCTAGAGATTCCTCGTCTAAATTCTCATCTTCAACGAGCTCTTCCTCTTGAAGCTCTTCAGCCACATCCTCTTCGACTAGATTTTCGTTTTTTACATCTTCGAGTGACATAACGTTCTCCTATATTTTAGAGTTTAGTTTAGAGAGGAAACTTTTGAATGCTTTGATTTCAACGTTTGAATCGCCTACTTTCCTTGCTCTCGTTATTTCAGTCTCAATTTCTTCAATTTCTTGTGGAACTAATACACCGTTTTCCCATATCCAATCAACGCCTTCCATAATACCATTAACAAATGCCTCAGGAGCACTAGGGTCCTGGACAATATCAACAGTAGCTAATAGAAAGTCGTTATTTACATACGTTGTACCTCGTTTATTCACAAGACTACCCATACCACGACTTGATACCCCAAGCTTAACTCCACCCTCTAATAAACCTTTTACGATTTGTCCCATAGGGGTGTCTAAGATTGAAGCCTTTCCAACAACATTACTTCCTTCCCATTTGAGGTCTGTAATTTTGTGTGAAACTTTATCAAGATTGATAGTCGGTCCATCTGGGTGATTTAATTCACCGACCGCTCTACCAGTCTTTACTTGTTCTTTGACATATTTGTCGACTGCCGCTTCGAGAATACCTTTCTCGTATATACGGCCATTACGGTTCTTTTGGTCCGCTTGCATAAATACACCTTCGATTGCAAGTGACTTTTTACCGTTTACTTTTTCTTCGATAACTTCTAAATCGCTATCGATATATTCTGCTATTAATTTCATTATTCGTTATCTGCGGTTTTTGTAATAACCTCGTCTCTATTTACCATTCCTGATGCAATATCAATCTTTTTGGCATCCAGAGCGTCGGATATCTTTTGGCCCATAGAAGTTTCAAACTCCTTCTGTGCTGTTACATTATCACCATCATTTAAAGCTTTAATTAAATTTTCAACATTCATAATTTTTTCCTTCTGTATTATTTATAAGATTACTATGCCCAACGTGGGTCATCTGGGTCAGGAGCCATATCGTCTCCACTCTTTTTCTCTTTATCAATTTGTTTCTGAATATCTTTAATATCTTCATCATCAAATTGTAACACATTTTTTCTAACCCATTCATTAGAAATAAATGTTCCCACATATTCGTCAAGAGCACCTAACATATCAAATCTTTCTCTCCAGATTTCTGCTTGTTTTAGCTCTGCAAAATAATTATCTTCGATAAAGTTATAGCTAATCTGATTCTTCCAACTATTCCAATCATCTTTAGTAATTATACCTTTTAACAATAATTGAGTCCTTAATAGTTGCATGAATAAATCTGAGAATCTTTTTCTTAATCTATCGATGAATTTTTTAAACTTTACTTCGTCTCTGGTTATTTCTGAAGCTCTACCTAAACTAAACTGGGCTTCTTGTTCTAACCTATTCATTGGAACATTTAATGATTTATATAGTTTCTTTTGGAAGTATATAATATCATCAATCTGTCCTAGGTTTTCGCCACCAGGTAATGTTGAGATTTCTGTTCCTCTTCCACCTTCTCTACGAGGTAAGAAAAAGTCCTCTAACATTGACATATGTTTCTTGTCGTCTTTAATATCTCCTGTTTTAGCATCATAAATCAGTTTGTTTCTATACTGACCCATAATGTTTTTCAAATATTCTTCTGCTTTACCTTTTGGTAAGTTACCAACATCGATATAGAATATTCTTCTTTCAGGAGCTCTTGAAATTCTGTAGATAACCAATGAATCTTCCATCATTCTTAATTGGTTAACTGGTTTAATTGCTTTTTGCAAATATGATAAAATTCTTTTTCTGCTTGTGTCTAATACACCAGATGTTGCATAAGCAATAGCATCGGGGTGAATTTTTAACCCCTGATTGGCTTGACCCATTTTATTATCTGAAAATAAGAAATATTCTTTTTGTTTCTTAATTATTTTTGCACCAGTCTTTGGGTCTTCTTCCTCTTCGATTTCTTTGACCTTTCTTAATTTAGTAGGGTCAATATATCTTAATTCTTTAATACCAGTTTTTGCATTTTCAGAATCAATAATAATATGATATGGTAATCTACCATCAACATACCATCTTCTAAAAATATCGTGCGCGTATTGGTTAAAGTTTAATAAGCCTAATAAGTGTTGAAATTCTTCTTGTAATGTCTTTTTAATTTTATCCGAAGCTTCCACTTGGTCTAAAACTAATCTAACAGGAACTTCTACATTATCGCCAATAATAGCTTCATTCACTATATCTTCAATAGCGGCATCGCACTCAGGCTGTGACGCTATATCTCTATATTTGTAAATAAGTTCAATTTCATTTTTAGCCTTGTCACCATCTAAATCTAGGTAAGCACCAAAATGACCACCTGCTTGAATTACACCAGCACCATCTTCATCTGTATTAGGTACAAATGATGGTCTAACTGCATCTACGCCTGTGTTTGAACCTTTACGTTTTATTTCAAAACCAAAAAATTCTGCCATGTTTATCCTCAAATATTATCGGAGGGAAATTAATCCCTCCTCAAATATTATTTATAACCTTACGAAGTCGTATTAGATTCCCAGTATTGAATGTTTAATTCTACTGTGAATTCTTCAATCGCTGAAGCTTCATCGTAACTTAATTCGATAGCTCCAATGTTTGTTGGATACGCTCCTCTAAAGTCGTATTTTTTAACTGGATTACCGCTGTTATCTAATTGTTCTACAATCATATCAGCCATATAATCCGTTGGGTTTGCAAGCCCTGTATTTGCACTATGTGCATTAATACCATTGCTCCATCTTTCAAATGCGTCTCTAACACCAAAATCGATATCGTTATAAACAGTAATTGTCCAAGGTTCAAAAGACCTATCGCCAGCCATGTTTAGTTTTCTTCCTCTAAAAGGAACTTCGATATTGGTAAGAACGGATGCAGGTAATTGAGCAGCCTTACACATAAATGATGTTAATTCTACATCACCCTGTGCATAGCCTGGAAAATTACATGTTACTTTGAAAAGGTTGGGTCTTGCACCGCCCCCTACTAGCTTCGATTTAAAATCGTCTATGCCTAAAATTGCCATGTTATTCTCCTATTATCCGCCAGCGACTTCAGTAAAGTCGACTCCGGTTCTTGTTGCAATAAAATTAAGAGTAATAAAGTTAATAGACCTTGCAGGCTTAACAAAAATGTCAGCTACAAATCTATTTGTATCTATTACTTGTCCGGTATTGTTTGACTCATCGCAAACCACTAAGAAATCTGTAATTCCTCTTCTGCCTTTCACATCTCTCAAGAATGGCTCTAGTAAATTTCTAAACTGAGCTCTTGTGAATTCGTCATTGAATTCAAATAGTTGTGATTTAGCAGCTGTTGAAATCGCTTTCTCTATAACAATGAATAACCTTCTTACATTAATTCTATCAAAGGCTGATGCTCTACTTAATAGTGTTTTATCACCAAAAAGCATTGTACCTTGACCTGGGAAAGAAACTAATGGATTAATCCTTGCCTTATAAAGTGTGTCTCTTTGAGCTTTAGTTGGGTTGTAAGCTAATTTTGCTACACCTAGTAATTGACCTCTATTCACACCTGCTGGTGAGAACCATGCGTCAGCTACTGAATCAGTGTTAGCACAAAGACCTGCACACAGGCCGTTACTTCCAATCCATCTATATACATCGTTGTATTTGTCATACAAATATACAGCACCACTATCTAATGATGCGTAAGATGTTGACGGTAATAAATTTGCATACGCTACAACGTCAGTAACTGGGTCTGTTCCAGTTGAATCGTCTATAGGAGGTGAAATGAATGCTATACAATCTTTTCTTGCCTCGGCTATAGAAATCAGTTTTTCTCCGACAGTATCTACACCATCAGCATCAGGTGCTGCAAACAATAAATTTACATCTACTGTTTCACCATCGGCTAAATAATCTAATGCAGTCGATACTTCGCCTGCAGTTAGGGCGTTATCAGATACTCCGTGTTGTAGTGAGTCAGTAAAAACAGTATCAACAGTTGTATAAGCAGTAGTCGATGCATCAATCAATGATTGTACAGTGTCTCCAGCTTGTGTTAAATCTGTTTCGTGGCTTCCCCACCAAATATATTCTGATTTATTATTAATGACGTCTTTGTAAAATAATGAAGAGCCTGAGCTATCTTTAGCATCTGAAGCCTGTGATAAGAAACCAAAAGTTTCTAATACAGTTCCTCTTGTGCCAGTAAATAGTCCATCTTCATCAATTACTGCTATATGCATTTCGTCCGCGCCGCTTGCTAATCCTTTTCCTTTTACGTAATCGGATGTACCAGGTGCTGCTTCAAATTGGCCTGCGTGAGTCCAAGTTGAAAATGCAGTTGCGTTAGTACAAACTTCTACTTTAAGGGAATTACCAATAGCGCCAGGGTATTTAGCAATCCATGGACCGTCTGTGGCAGACGCCAATGTTGCTTGGTCATACTCTGTTTCGTTAGATACGAGTCGTCCGGTAGTACCGGAAACAGCGTTTACTGCTGTGCTTCCAACTCCTCTAACCACTTTTAATGCGTTACCATACTTTAAAAAAGATGCCGCATTCAAAAAGTGTTTTGCTGTGTCTGCATCAATCGGTGCACCGAACTTTTCAGCTAGTTCGTTTTCAGAACCTACGGTTACAACCTCTTTTGCAGGACCCCAGACAAATGCTCCCGCGAATCCACCAATACTAGTAGAAACAGCTGGAACCACGTTCGTTGCGTCAATTTCCTTGACTTGAACGCCTGGTGATACTTGAAATGCCATCGCTTTATCCTCTCTTTGAGTTAGTTAATAAGTTTCATAATACGTATATTCACTAGTATTATTTATAATAATTGCTATTTTATAAGCATTAATGGTCGGTCGAATCGTTAGCCTCTACAATATCGCTCAATATAAAGCGTTTATTTGGGTTAATTGCAACCTTAAATTTGGTCATTAATTTACGATTAACTAACATTTCGGATGCCGTATCCTTGGTAGATAATCCTATTTCTGCATTATAACGTTTGTTGTTAAATATAATTGTGTGTTCTATTACAGGTCTTCTATCAAATGGTTTTAAACCTCTTTTTGGTTCAGATACATATAATACTTCACTCTTAAATGATGCACCATTTTTGGTCCATTTTACATAATCACCATCAGCTTCCATGCTATCGACATGTAACATAGTAGCAGAAGCACTATTACCAGTATCAAACTTCGCTCTAATAGGGTCATTTTCCATACCTTCTAATCTAATACTCTCAATATACCCTGCCTCTTGTCTCATTAGAGCTCTCCTAGCTCTCTCATCTGAATATATGTCTAATATACTCTCTATTGTTTCTTCATCAGAAATCTTCCTAGTAGGTTTTTGTGTTTTATAATCATAACCCATAAAGTGTGAACGAATACCTGGTGAACCGTTTACTTCTAATATATAAGCTTTTCCTTTATATACACAATGGTCAACACCACAATATGAAGCTCCACTACTTCTTGCAGCCTTTATAACTAATTCTTTTTCTTCTTCTGACAATTTATATGGCTTTGTATCTGCCCCTAAATGAACATTATTTCTAAAATCTTTATTTTCTCGTTGTCTTATTCTTTCAGCAGCACCAATAATTTTATTATTTACTAATAATGTACGAACATCAGAGCTTACATCTAAAAATTCTTGTAATAAAATAGACGCATCGTATTTCCATAATGATTGACATACCGAAACTAATGAACTCATATCATTTACTTTAGATACACCAACGCCTTGAGTACCAGTTAGTGTTTTAATAATTACTGGAAATTTACCACCAATTCTTCTATGAGCATCTTCGATTGATTTAACATTATTTACAATAGATGTTTTTGGTATGTTTATATTATTTCTTTCTAGTGCAATAGCATTTGACATCTTGTTACTACATAACATCATAGCTTCTAAATCATTCACTAAGAAAAAGCCGATTGTTTGTAAAGATGATACTAGTGATTGTGAAGTTAAACTTTCCACAGCTCCACCTCGTACGAAAATAAGTGTATTACTTGTTTCTATATCTAATGAATTATCTTCTCCATCATAGTTCTGAATAGTTACCTTACCAATTTCAACATCAGAATCTGCAATAAAGGCTTCATCGACATCAATAAGTTCGCAGAAAATATTCTTTTTCTTTGCAACTTTTTTAAGTAAATTAGCAAAAGTACCATCAGCATCGCCATAACCTAATATGACAATTTGCATATCCTGTATAGGTATATCCTCTGTCTGTTCTTTTACTGTAAAATAATCGTTAAAGTTTTCCATTAGAAATTTTGTTTCCACTCTTGTTCGAACCAGATGTTTCCATCTTCATCTTTTATACCTTTATTTATACTGCTTGGATTACCATCATCTATATAACCAAACGGCAGCATATCATCTTGAATAGCTGCTAACTTTTCTCTAAATAATAAATCTTTCATATCAATATTAGATAAATTTTCAAATATATCGGTTGATGTAAACCACGCAAATAAAACTAAGTTCATCATTAAATCATCGTGATTAGGTGGTGATGCTTGATATGAATTGCCTTTCATTACAAAAGTACTTAATTCTACAATTGTATTAGCATCGTGTATATCTAGTCTTTTTGTCTCAATTAAATCTTTTATATTTGAACAACCAATTCTTTTAACTCTCTTTGTCATTGTACAACCTAAAGCATTTGCTTTAATACTTGATTCTACAAACATATTTTCATATTCTAAATCATAATATAAACCATTACATACAACAGCTCCTGCATCATTACTTTCAATTACTACATAAGCATCATTAAAAGTTTTTGCATATTTGTATATAATATCTGGAAATAATATTGGTGATAAAGTATTATCTCTAAACGTAGCTACTTGACTAAATGGATTTGTTGTTACATCTATAATAGTAAATGTACTGTAGTCTTGATTTCTACCCTTAGATACATCAACCGTCATTACATATTCGTGGTCTGGTTCAGGCTCTGAATATATCCAAACATTTTCTTTATAGTATAATGGGTCTTTAGATTTTTGTCTCATTAAATGATTAGCATCAATTAGCGTATTACCTCTGCCATGGAATGTATTACCAAACTCTTGGTCAAATTGTAATTCTGATGTGTTAGCTATTGTAGTTTCTTTCCACTTTTCATCTCTTCCAGGTACATCCCACCAATCAACTCTTAAAGGTTTAAATTCATTTGTACCTTGAGCAGCACCTTCCCATAGTTTATGATACACATTACCTACACCATTTGCAGTAGATGTAATAATAACCTTTGAATCGCTACCAGATGAAACCACCGGATAAGTTGATGTAAAGAACTGTGCATCTTTTTCTACAAAGGCAAACTCATCGAGAAATAGTAAGTTAATAGATAAACCCCTAATAGAACTACCAGATGTAGCTGCTGCTATAATCTTAGAGTTATTGCTAAATTCAAGTGAACCTTTATTTAATGCTTTTGTTCCTGGCTGTAAAAAGAATGGTAAATTTTCTAAAGCCAAAGTAATCCTGGCCAACATTTCTCTTGCCACTGCGCCTTTGTTAGCTAATATAGCAATAGTTTTTTCTGGGTGAAATATTGCATACCATAATAGAAATACAACTGATGAAATAGATTTTCCAGACTGACGACATGCAAGAACAATATTAAATCTCTCATCTTTAAATTGATTAAACATTTTCTCTTGATAAGGATATAAATTAAATGGTACTAAACCTTCATCAAGAGAAATAACTTTTACATAAGTCCTAGCAAAATATGCAGGGTTTTGCATACATTTAGCATATTCTTGTACTTCATCTTTTGTAAAAGATGTTTCGACTCCGTCTCTTTTGACAGATGGATTACCTAAGTAACCAAATTCGCTATTCTTTATCCTCTGCATCGATTATTACATTATCCTTATTTGTATCTAATAAAGCTCTTTGTAGCTCAGTTGTGCTACCAACAAAAACATTATTTTGAGTTAACCTCTGTTCTTGTTTTTTCTTGTCATCATCTTCTTTATTTAATTCTTTTTTAGCTTTTTGTAAAGCCATCAACTTTTCAGTTGTATCACCAATGTCTTTTATAGATTTAGATAAAACTTCGAATGCCCTTGGACTTTCCGCTTCTCTGGCAAGTTGTGATAGTGCATCAAGAGATTGTACACCAGTTCTTATTAAGTCTTTATATGTTGACCTTGAAAATTCATAATCGTCTTTTATGTCTTTTTTATCGACATAATCTTTTTGTTTTTTCACTGGCAAATTCTTTTCTAAAGAATTTTTTAACTTATTTAGTTTTTCCATTAATCATCATAAGGATTATTATCAATTGTAGTTGTTACGGTATAACTTTCTGCCGTATCAGTATTACCAACTGTAAAATCCATCTCCTCAAATATGTTTGTATTATTGCTAGTTCCAAACTTTTCCAAATCAACATTAATTTCTCTAATTAAACCAACATCTCCTGTAGGTCCATAGAATTTCATTTTCATAGTAAAATCCATTTGATAGATTAATACTCTTCTTGTAACAAAGTCAGATTCATAATCATCTTGAATTGTTACACTGTCTAAAATAACTGGGACATCTTGTTTCATATCGAAACCATCAACAGGTTTAATAGTAACTGTATAATCTGGTTGGAAATATGGAATGATTTGTTCTATAATTTGTAAGCCATCATCTTGGTTTTTAACCATTGCATATAATGACATTGTTATATTGTATGAAGCATAGTTTTTTATTGTCTTTCTTTTTGTAACATCACTACCATGTGCTTCTACTATTTTTTTTAGTTTACCTAATGATTGGTTAGTATCTTTTTCTACACCAGTAATTTCAAAAGCCAATCTTGGTAGTTTAATTGCTAACGGTGCTTCAAAGCCAGCCTCTTGGTCTAACCTAGCTAAAAACTTTTGTTTAGGTCCGTATGCTAATGGTACTTTTACTTGATTAAGTATACCGCCACTGCCATCTTTTCTGATTACACTTATGTTATTAAACAGTGTACCAAAAACAGCTACTGCCTTTCTGGTTGTTGCGTGGTAAAAATGACCTCCAAACATTAGTAACTCTCCGATGGGTCACCGAACGGATTAGATTCAGTAAAGTCTATAAAATTATCTGCTACGTGCTCAAACGCTACGTTATCAGCTCCACCGTCAGATGGGAATACATTATCGTCATCGTTATCGCCTATATCATATACCTTTGTAATTGTACTTGAGTAACTATTTTCAGAACCAACTATTGGCTTAGTTGCTGAAGCTACAAATTGTCTATAAGTTTCTGAACCGCTTACACCGATATTAGCAACTGTAATTTTTCCAGAATTACCAGATGTCTTAGTTACAGAAGCCACTTCAGCAAATATTGAAATGCCAGTTTCTAGTTCTTGCGTTACTGTTTCACCAACTACAAAGTGTTGGTCTCCAGTACCTAGTGTTATATTCATAGCAATTTGATATGCCTGTGATACAGTTTTATTATCTATATCAGCAACACCGGTATCAAAGTCTTCATCTGAGAACTCGAATAATGTACATGCTAATCTATAAACTGGTAAATTAGATAACTGGAAGAATGGTGAATCGTCTTCTACATATGAAATCTCAAAGAATGAGTTAGTCATTGGTAGGAATAATAAATCACCTTCCAACGGTTTGTCCGTAGCTTCTTTTAAACCTACTGCATGATTCCAAACTTTTCTAGAGATAACAAATTGTGCTTCGTCTCTAATCTCTAATCCAAACTTAGAATATAAGTCCCCGTCTCCTTCAAAGCCATCAACGTTTTCGATATATGCTTCCATTAAATAAGCATCATCAAATCTAGACGCAGGGTCTTCATTTAAAATGGTATCTCTATTTACTAAAGTTCTTGGAATATAATAGACATCTTGTCCATATATCTTAAGAGACTCGACAATAAGGTCTTCGTATAAATTTTGTTCAGCCCTTACTGCCTGAGAGAAATATACATTCCTAGGCATATTTTATCCTGTATAGAAGTCGATTGGTTGTTCCCAATTCAATCTAACTTCTTCTTCTAATTTTTCTAATTCTGCTATCGCATCGTCAAATAACTGTCTTCCGTTAAATGTAACTCCGCCTGGCATTACCATTCCTTCAAATTTAAGAAGGTTTGTTCCCCATTGTTTCTTTAACAATGAAGTTAGATATTTCTTTAAATAATAATCGTTATAAACATCTGTAAATGTGTCTGGGTCGATGATACGATAACATTCAACTACTAAATAATCATTTACTGAAACTTCTTCGCTCCAAGCCATATCAATTCTTAATCTATTTCTATGTCTGTCAAAGGAAATAAATTTATTGTCATTATCAATAACTAAATCTAGTGTTGAAAGATATTGCTGGGCCATTGAGTATTCTAATAGTGAACCCATATAACCTAAACTAAACATATCGTTTAAATGCATCTGATATTTAATATCAAATAAATTATTAGCTGAATATGTATCTCGGATTGGTAACACTCTTAATACATCAGTAACTAAATCATTAATAGCAATATAGCCATTATCAATATCTGTTTGTGTTACTTGGTGTTTTAAAAATACCTTTTCAATAGCATCAGCATGGTAGTGCTGATAGAATTGTAGAGCTTCGTCTACTCTATCATCGATTTGGTCTTCATCAACATTAATTTCAATTACTGGTGCACCTAGATTTCTAAGGCAGTAATCAATTAATGTAGTTCTGCTGTTTGGTTTTGCCATTTAATACCTCGATAATAATAGTTTATTTATAGAACTATTTATAAGATTTTAGATACTATCTAATACTTATCACCAGTATATCTGCTAGACCACATTGTAAGAGAATATTTAGTTCCTTTTAATAATTCAGTACATTCATGACCATGAGTAACGGCCCCAGGGAATAATATACACCAACCTGGTGGAATTTCTTTATTAGAAATACCTTGTCTAGGAAATATTAAATCGGCTCCTTCATAATCTTCATTTAATTTAACTGAACCAGTAACTAAACTTGCATCAGTATGCAATGGTAAATCTTTTTGTGTATCTACAGAATACTTCATAATAAAAGCATCTCTTAACCCATACATTTCCATAGGATGCCAATATCTTTCAATGATGGGATATAAATGTTTTTTCCAATGTGATTCTAATTCTTCAAATAGTCCTAATTCTTTCATTCTAATTTCTTGAGCTGGAAATTTATCACCTGGCATTGGCTCCCAAGTATTTAATTTATCACCCATTTCAATTAATCTTTCACATTGAGATTGGTTCATAAATTTAACTAATAACATATCTTTATCTAAAATCTGAAATTCGTTACCTGTGGGTAAATATAACTGTGGAAAACTTGAAGGTAATAGTTTAGCTTTTACATCTTGCAATGTTGAATAATTAAAATTATTATCGCCATTTGCATGATAAACTAATGGGCAACTATTAGTATTTGGATTATATAATTGATTATCAAGAGTAGTTATATCTTTATCAGCTGTTTGAAATAAATAACCTGTATTATCAATTATAATATCCCATTCGTTTTTAAAGAATTGTTCTTGGTAAAAAGCTTGGTCATCATCGTGTACATTTTCATCATAATGTGATATAATATCTTGTAGCACACCAGCTCTTCCAATAAAGCCACCACTATTTAAATATGGAAAAGGTTGTGTCTCATCAAATCTATCAGCCCATTCTGCATTTGGCCAACAACTATTTTCGCCTGAAAAGATTACATCAGCTTTCATTTCTAAAAATCTATTTACTATAGTTTCTTTATCATCACATATTAAAGAATCATATCCATCAGTAAAGAAAACTAAATCTGTTGGAGCTAGTTGATTAATAAATTCTTTTTGTAAATAAACTTTTTTACCACCATCGCGATGAGTCATAGGACTAAACCAATCAAAGTTATTACCTAGATTTTTTAAGTATATTCCATTATGAATAGCAGAATCATTTAAGTCTACGAGTTTATGTCTATCAGTACCAATTGTAGTAAAGTGTATATTTGTAAAGTCGTGGAAAGCATTGTCTTGTCCGACTTCAATATCAGAAGCTACTTGACTTCTAAAATGTTGCCAACAAGGCTGTGGATTTTCTGTGCTGTCTGTATAACCTACTGATGACAATGTACCATTCATAATTAATTTTGGAATATGCTCATCTGAAGGTATTAAAGTTCTACCAAACTTTTCTATAAGTATACTTGCAGTCTCAGGATACATTGCATAAGCTGTAAGGTTATATGGATAATAAGGTACTACTAAGTTATCATCAATTACTTTTTCCAACCCTGGTTCATTTTCATTATGCTGTAGATATACAATGTCATAACTGTCTAATAAAGTTTCTACTTCTTCTTCATTATATCTTTCTGGATTTCTAATCCAACAATCGTCTTCCATAACAATAACTGGTTCATCACCTTCTGCTATAGCTTTCCAAGCCGCGTAATGACTTAATGTACAACCAACTTCACCTTTCTGCATTTTTCTATCTTTATATGGGTCTCTCCATGTTGTATCGATATTCCACCCATGTCTGACTAAAGTTTGCATATTGATTTCTTCGCCATCAACACCTTCAATATACGTATAGTCTTTTAAATTATTTTTTTCAAATAATTCTTTTCTGTCAGTTCGTCTTTTTAAATTTATTACTAGTTTTTTCATTTCCAATTAGGTCCTTCAATCCAAACAACTAGAGATTTCCTTACGCCTTTTGTGACTGGTAAAACTCTATGTCTTATATATGATGGGAACATTATGGCGGTTCCCCTATTTCTTATTTCATTCGATGGTATAGCTGTAAATGAATCTTCAGTTTCAAATTCTCCACCTTGATAATCAGATGGGTCTGATAGTTGAATGCTTAAGCTTAATTTTCTATCTTCATTACTACCATTACTTCCATACCAAGAGTCAACATGCCAATTATAATATCCTTTATCCTCAGCAGGATAGACAGTATATTGCATATCGTAAATATTAGTTAATTCGAAATTAAAACTTTGATTCCAACTATGAAATAGATTATATACTTCTTGTTTTACAGATTTTTCATAATCGTTTCTATCTTGCAACCAACCAGTAATAGAACTTCTAACTCCAGTAGTATCAAGCTCGACATTAGGGTCGTGGCCAACACTAGCTGATTTTAATTCTAAATGATTGTCGCAATAGTTCACTAAATCATCACAAAATTGCTTTGAAAAATATTGGTCTTGGTACAACCAAGCCGGTACACTTACATTCATAATATTATTTATACAGTTATTTTTTCTTTATTTCTTCGACTTCTTCTTTTAATTCTTTAATTGCTTCAATTAATAATGGTACTAACTTTTCGTACCAAACAGTTAGATATTCATCACTGATTGGAGCTTCTGTTACAGCCTCAGGTAGTACTCTTTGTATTTCTTGAGCTGATACACCAACCTGTAATTTATCGTTATCGTAACCAAGTTCTTTTGCTTTCTGATTTTCAGTAAAGTAATAACCACTTATTTCCATTACCTTCTGTAAAGCATTATCAATTGTGCCAGCAAAATCTTTTAATCTTTCATCTGAATAGTAAGCAGTAATGTTACTGGTTGCTCTAATTTGACCTGTGCCAGGAGCTCCAGTTCCAACACCGAGTGCTGTCATTTGATAAGATGTGTTTGTTATTGTGCCACTTGGTCCTGTTGGTCCTGTTCCGCCGGTTGAACCTTTAGCTCCAGTTGGTCCAGTAGGTCCTGTAGGTCCTGTTCCACCCGTTCCACCGGTTCCACCCGTAGCACCTTTTTGTCCTTTCTGACCTTTGGCTCCAGTACCACCAGTACCACCAGTTGGCCCTGTAGGTCCACTTCCGCCGGTTGAACCCTTAGCTCCAGTTGGTCCGGTAGGTCCTGTTGGTCCAGTTCCACCTGTTCCACCTGTGGCACCTTTTTGTCCTTTCTGACCTTTGGCTCCAGTTCCACCTGTTCCACCAGCTGGCCCTGTTGGTCCTGTTGGTCCAGTTCCACCACCTGGTCCAGTAGCTCCTACTTCGCCTTTCTGTCCTTTAGCACCGCCAGGTCCTGTAGGTCCTGTTCCACCACCCGGTCCGGTAGCACCAGTAGTACCTTTAGCTCCAGTTGGTCCTGTAGGTCCTACTCCACCTGTTGGACCAGTTCCGCCAGTAGCACCTTTTTGTCCCTTAGCTCCATTAGAACCATTACTACCAGCAGGTCCTGTTGAACCAGTCGGTCCTTTAGCTCCTGTAGGTCCTGTTGCACCTTTAGTACCTTGTGGCCCTGTAGGTCCCGTTGCACCTGTTGGACCATTCGAGCCGTTAGCACCAGGTTCACCCTTTAATCCACTATTTGGCCCAACCCATTCACCAGATGAATTAATTATTTCTCCACCACCAGATTTTCTATATGATGTAGCTTCTATTGCTGCTGGGAAATCAACATTTTTATTTTGGTCAATGTGAAAAAGCCTTTGCTTTCCTGCAGGATAACCACCCCATATTTGCATACGATACAAGTTAATATTATTACTACTATACTGGCCAGTAGACCAATTTGGCTCAAAATCAATGTGAATTGTTCTATAATGACCTGTTGAGGTTGTTGATGGGTTGAATGCAATTCCACTCATAGGTAAATATAAGTGTCCTGGCCATGAACCAACTGTTGCACTACTATTTGTGTGCTGACTCCATACTCCATCTCCTCTTTGCTTTCTAACTTTTACAGTAGTATTATGTGAATTTGAGCTCCAATAGAAGTATAATGCATTTAAGAAAACATAACTTCCATTATTAGATACTTCAATTCTAAAATGATTAGTATTATTTGGAATAATAATGCTTGAATTATTATCACCACCTAAAAACTTTTTCTTATTATCTTCACTAAATGATGTATATTCAGTCCAGCTTGAACCATCACTTGATGTATAGAATTTTAAATTAGCCGGGTTATAGAATGCTGTTTTATTATTAAACTGCTCTTCAATAAGAGCCATCTCTGTAATCGAAGGTGTACCTAAATTATTTGTTGGAACACCAGTTCCAGCTTGTAATAATCTATCATAACTATCACTAGTATCTGAACGAAGGAATTGTGAACTATCTAGCCCATCAAGCAATCCGGCATTTCCTGCTTCATCACCTTTTTGACCTTTACTTCCTGTTGGTCCTGTTGCACCAGTATTACCAGTTACACCAATTTCACCTTTCTGGCCTTTCTGGCCTGTCACACCTTTCTGACCAACTTCTCCTTTTTGTCCTTTTGAACCGCCCGGTCCTGTTGCACCGCCTGGCCCTGTTGGTCCAGTTCCGCCAGTAGCACCAACCTCACCTTTTTGGCCTTTAGCTCCGCCAGGTCCTGTTGGTCCTGTTCCACCTGTAGGTCCAGTTCCACCAGTATCGCCCTTAGCTCCAGTAGGCCCTGTATCACCTTGAATACCTTGAGGCCCTGTTCCACCTGTTTGTCCTTTTTGTCCTTTTTGGCCTGTTGGTCCAGTTCCACCTGTGGCACCAACTTCACCTTTTTGGCCTTTGGCTCCAGTTCCACCTGTAGGCCCTGTTGCACCAACTTCGCCTTTAGCTCCAGTTGGTCCTGTAGGTCCTGTTCCACCTGTTGGACCAGTTCCGCCAGTAGCACCTTTTTGCCCTGTTGGTCCTTTAGCACCAGTAGGTCCTTGAGAACCTGTTGGACCTTGAGCACCAGTTGGACCTTGAATTGAACCACCACTTACCCAAGCTGAACCATCCCATATATGCAATGAGTCATCAGTTTGTACTATGTAAGCATCACCTTTTGTATTACCTGAAGATGGAAGTAAGCTAGTGTTAGCAACCTGTCCTTCCATTGTGATACCAGTACCAGTAGCACCTGTATTACCTTGAATACCTTGAATACCTTGAATACCTTGTGGACCTTTAGCTCCAGTTGGTCCAGTAGCTCCTACTTCGCCTTTCTGTCCTTTTTGCCCTGTAGCACCTTTAGCACCGCCAGGTCCTGTTGGTCCTGTTGAACCAGTATTACCAGTTACACCAATCTCACCTTTTTGGCCTTTACTGCCTTGAGGTCCTGTGGGGCCGGTAGCTCCTGTAGCACCTGTATCACCTGTAGTACCTTTAACACCTTGAATACCTTGTGAACCTGTATCACCCTTAGCTCCTGTTGGTCCTGTTGCACCAGTATTACCAGTTACACCAACTTCACCTTTTTGTCCTTTACTGCCTGTTGCACCATCAGCTCCAGTATCACCTTGAATACCTTGTGGTCCTGTTGCTCCAGTAACACCTTTAGCACCTGTAGGTCCTGTAGGTCCAGCAGCTCCTGTTCCACCTTTTTGTCCAACTTCTCCTTTATCACCTTGAGCACCAGTATTACCAGTTACACCAATTTCGCCTTTTTGGCCTTTAGTACCTTGAATACCTTGAATACCTTGAATACCTTGTGAACCAGTTGCACCTTTTTGTCCTGTTGGTCCAACACCGCCTGGTCCGCCATCATCACCTTTAGCTCCGGTTGGGCCAATATCGCCTTTAGCTCCTGTTGGACCTGTTGGACCAGTTCCACCGGTTTGACCTTTATCGCCTTGTGGACCAGTTGGACCAATATCGCCTTTAGCTCCAGTAGGTCCGGTAGCTCCAGTATCTCCTGTATTACCAGTAGGACCTGTTGCTCCTAAATCTCCTTTTTCGCCTTTACTGCCTTGAACACCTTGAATACCCTGTGCACCAACTTCGCCTTTTTGGCCTTTGCCTCCAGTTGGCCCTGTTGGCCCTGTAGGTCCAGTAGCTCCTTGTGGTCCTGTAGCTCCAGTATTTCCTGTAGGACCATCTGCTCCTGTATCACCTGTAGTACCTTTAACACCTTGAATACCTTGTGAACCAGTTTGTCCTACCTCACCTTTTTGTCCTTTATCACCAGGTTCGCCTTTTAATCCAGTTGAAGGTCCTACCCATTCACCACTTGAATTAATTGTAGCTGTGCCACCAATATCAAGGTTAGTAATATCAAGAGGTTGTCCATCAATTGCATCTTGAGCTCTAGCGTCTGTAAAATATTTGTAACTTGTATGTTCGTCAACTTCTGATGTATCAATAGATATTGAACCACCTAATGATACTGAATTACCAGCAACTGTAACAGATGAATTTTCAAGTTTAGCATTGGTAATAGTTGGTAAAGAATCTAAATCAATAGTAGAATCACCGCCTGTTAGCTGTGACTTATCTTTCTTAACTCTACCACTAGCATTTAGCAGTTCCGCTAAAAACCTAGCTTTGGACTTTGACATCTATTCTTTCTCCTTTATTAACATGTTTACCTTATTATCTAATTCTTTAATTGCTTCAATAAATAGTGCTGCTAATTTTTCGTAATGTACTGTTAGATATTTATCATCGATTGGAGCTGGTACAACGATTTCTGGCAATATTGATTGCACTTCTTGAGCCGATACACCAATTTCTTTTTTCTTATCATATCCCAATCTTTGAGCTTCTTCATTAGCCTCATAATAGAAACCACTTAACTTATGAAGTTTTTCTAGAGCATTAGGAATATCACCGAATCTTGTTTTTAATCTTTCATCAGAATAATAAGCTGTGATATTGTTTGTTGCTCTAATTTCACCTGCCGTTCCACTTGCACCTGTATTAACACCTAAGCTATTAACCTGTGCGTTTGAACCGGTTGAGAATCCACCAGTTGGTCCTGTAGGCCCTGTAGGTCCTGTAGGTCCAGTTGGTCCAGTTCCACCTGTGCCACCTGGTTCACCTTTTTGGCCTTTAGCTCCAGTTCCACCAGTTGGACCAGTTGGACCTGTTGGTCCAGTTCCACCTGTTGAACCTTTAGCTCCAGTTGGTCCGGTAGGTCCTGTTGGTCCAGTTCCACCTGTTCCGCCTGGTTCACCTTTTTGGCCTTTAGCTCCAGTACCACCTGTTCCACCAGTATCGCCTTTCTGACCCTTGGCACCGTTACTACCATTTGTACCTGCTGGCCCTTGAGCCCCTGTTGGACCTTTAGCTCCAGTTGGCCCTGTTGGGCCTGTAGGTCCTATTCCACCTGTTGCACCAACTTCACCTTTTTGGCCTTTAGCTCCAGCTGGCCCTGTTGGGCCTGTAGGTCCTATTCCACCTGTTGCACCAACTTCACCTTTTTGGCCTTTAGCTCCAGTTCCACCAGTTGCGCCTGGTTCACCTTTTAATCCAGATGATGGACCAATCCATTGACCTGAAGAGTTAATGACATCTGTACTACCAAGACGTAATGATTGAGCTATAGTAACCTTTCCGTCTTGTGCAATGGTCATTCTAGTAAGTGGACTTCCTGTAGCTACCGCTGTGCTTAAAGCTGCGCCAGTGCCTGGAGTAATAACTGCACTATATGTATCAAACAGAATATTATTACCAAGCATTCTAATTCTATCCGAACCAGATGCACCTTCAACATCATTATATTTTGCTAGGATTAATTCCGACTTTTCGGTGCCTGAGTAAATATGTTCACCAATATATGAATGGTTATAATTACCAGGTTGGTCACCAGTAGTTCCAGAGAATGCTATATAGTTTTGAGATGCATTTTCTGCTGATATTTTTATACCACCAAGATAGTGTGTAAAACTGTCAGAGTCTATAGCTTGATTAGTATAGGTTGCACCTTTGGCTCCAGTAGGTCCTGTTGCACCGACTTCACCTTTTTGGCCTTTGGCTCCAGTTCCACCTGTTCCACCAACTTCACCTTTTTGTCCTTTTGAACCAGCAGCTCCAGTTGCTCCAGTTTGTCCTTTTTGGCCTTTCTCTCCAACTTCGCCTTTAGCACCAGTTGGGCCTGTAGGTCCTATTCCACCTGTTGCACCAACTTCACCTTTTTGGCCTTTGGCTCCAGTAGGTCCTGTAGCTCCAACTTCGCCTTTTTGGCCTTTAGCTCCAGTTCCACCAGTTCCACCAACTTCACCCTTTTGGCCTTTAGTACCTTGTGGTCCTGTAGCTCCAACTTCGCCTTTTTGGCCTTTAGCTCCAGTACCACCTGTTCCACCAACTTCACCCTTTTGGCCTTTAGTACCTTGTGGTCCTTGAATTGAGCCACCACTTACCCATGCACTTCCGTCCCAGATATGTAGTGAATCATCTGATTGTACAATATATGCATCACCTTTAGTATTTCCAGATGCTGGAAGGTTTGCTGTTCCAGCAACTTGTCCTTCCATTGTGATACCAGTACCAGTTGAACCAGTTGGTCCTGTACTACCAGTTTCACCCTTTTGTCCTTTGTCTCCAGTTCCACCAGTTACACCTGTTGGTCCTTTAGCTCCAGTTGGTCCAGTAGCTCCTACCTCGCCTTTCTGTCCTTTAGTACCTTGAGGGCCTGTTGCACCAACTTCGCCTTTAGCTCCAGTAGGTCCTGTAGGTCCTGTAAGTCCTGTAGGTCCTGTAGGTCCTATTCCACCTGTAGGTCCAGTTCCACCTGTAGGTCCTGTTGTACCAATCTCTCCTTTTTGTCCCTTAGAACCTTGAGGTCCGGTTGGGCCAATATCGCCTTTAGCTCCTGTTGGACCTGTTGGTCCAGTAGCTCCTGTGTCGCCTTTAGCACCCGTAGGTCCTGTAGGCCCTGTTCCACCCGTAGGTCCAGTTCCACCTGTTGCACCAACTTCTCCTTTTTGTCCTTTACTACCGTTTGGTCCTATGCCACCTTGAATACCTTGTGGTCCGGTTGACCCCACTTCACCCTTTTGGCCTTTTGCACCGCCAGGTCCGGTTGGTCCTGTTCCACCTGTAGGTCCGGTTCCACCAGTATCGCCCTTAGCTCCAGTAGGTCCTGTAGGTCCTGTTAGGCCTTCATCGCCTGTAACTCCTACTTCACCTTTTTGGCCTTTACTGCCTTGAGGTCCAGTTCCACCAGTATCGCCTTTAGCACCAGTAGGTCCAGTTCCACCAGTATCGCCTTTAGCACCAGTAGGTCCTGTTGACCCAGTTAGTCCAGTATCTCCAGTAGTACCTTTCTGTCCTACCTCGCCTTTTTGACCTTTAGTACCTTGAGGGCCTGTTGGGCCTGTTGCTCCAACTTCGCCTTTTTGACCTTTGGAACCTGTGGGACCAGGTTCGCCTTTTAATCCAGAACTAGAACCTTGCCACTCACCAGAGCTATTGATTACGTCTGTCGTGCCTACTGTGAGGCCATTTTTAATTTTAAAATTGCGGTTTGTTGCCATAGTTCCGTTTCACTCTCCACGGTTAATATATTAATCTATTTATACGAAAAAGGGATTAAGCTGTGATGCTATGGCAAATAACTTTAAATGTCATACTGTCAGCTGTAGCTGGAGTAGCAAGTAGTCTTACATTGCCTGAATCGATATCTGCATCAAAGACTGCTTCAGCATTAGCTGTAAAGATTGTACCATATTCTGCAATATTAGCATCAGTACCATCGTGTACCATTAATACTTCAGTTGTATGATATGATGAGTCAGTAGAATTAGTTACTTGAATAGTATATCTTGCTGACCTGAATGAAGCTGCAGCAAATGAATGAATTGTCGCAACTGCTGTTGAACTTGTAGATGTGCTAGTAGTATCAATTTTATAATCACCAATCTCAGCTGAGTCTGAAACATCTATACTACCTGTTACGCCTATACTACCCGTTACGTCTATGCCTGATGAAGTGGTTTCTAACTTACCTGCATTATCATAATATAATTGTGTTTTTCCATTGCTTACAAACCTAGCCATGTAGTCTGTACCTGAATTACCTGTAAGCTGAATTTCAGTTCCGTTTGTTCTAACTTCTAAAACTCCAGTGCCTTGTTCACTTATTATTGAATTAGTTCCTGAGTGATAAATTTGTAAATCATCACTAGCACCTAATAAAATTTTATTATTATCGCCTAAATCTATATCTCCTGTACCAGTTATTGTACCAGTAGATATAGTTCCAGCTGAAATATTACCAGAAACTCCTAGAGCATTTGTACTAGGATTATATGTAAGATGGCCATCTGATAATCTTGCTTGTGAACCTGCTCCACTAGAATTTCCTCCACCGTTAGTGGCAGCAAAAGTAATATAATGAGTAGCATTACTTCCTGTTGCATAAACAGGAGTATTACTTGCTGTGCTAGCATTACCACTAAGAGTTCCAACAAAAATTGTTGATGCAGAAGCACCAATTGTTGTTGGCATTCTAGCATCACCTAATCTTCCACTATCAATATTTGAAGCAGCTATGCTACCAGTAATTGAGCCTGAGAAGTTGGCGTTACCACTTGAGTTAATTGTAAATCTAGAAGCAGTATTAGTTCCATCATAAACTGTAAATGTTCCATTGTTGTTTATGATTTGATAATCTGAATTATTATCTGTGTCTGTTAAGAAAATTTTAGGCTGTGTATTTTCTAGTGTTAAATTGCCAGTCGATTTAATTCCGTTATTAAAATCAAATCTGTCTGATGCGGATACGTAAGTTATAGTAGCATCAGTATCTGAACCACAATCAATTGTAATCCCAGCACCATTCGCGGCTGTCTTATCTGCAGCACCATCTGCTAAAGTAATATTTAAATCATCAACAGTTAGAGTTGCTGTATTTAAAGTTGTGGTTGTACCATTTACTACGAGGTTACCACCAAGAGTTAAGTTACCAGAAATATCAGCTGCACCATCAATATCAAGTGAATCCGCTTGTAATTCACCAGTGATATCTACACCGTCTGATTTTGTGGCTAGTTTGGCTGATGCATCATAATATAAACTAGAAGCACCATTAGCATTACCTCTAAACATATATTCACCATCAGCAGACTGTAAAAATAAATTTGTTCCTTTAATTATAAGAGAACCTGTACCAGACTCCGAAATAATTGACTGTCCTGTTGCACCATCATGATAAATTTCTAAATCATTACCTGTACCAAATTGTGCTTTAACATTATCAGGTAATGTTAAACCATTAGCATCTAAATATGATTCAACATCTGAGTCACCGTATTGAGCAACTCCAGTAATTTGTAAAGTACCAGCTGAATCATCATAGCTTAAGGTAATACCTGTACCTGCTGTTAATAAAGCTGCAACTCTGTCATCGACTCTTTCGTTAGTAAAATATAAATTACCACTTTCTGGTACAATAGAAGTATTTAATGCAGCTGATATTGCTTGATTACTTCCATTACCAATAAAAATATCACCATCATCTAAATTAGGAACAGCATTACTTCTTCCAGCACCCATAATAAATATGGACCCAGATGAATTATCTGACCTTGTGACCTTTGCTATTTTTTGTAATTTTGATGATTCACCTGTTGGTGCAGTAGATGTTAATGCACCCGCTGTAGTTGAAACAAATAATTCATCACCCAATGTAAATGCTGAAGTATCTAGACCAGATAAAGTACCAAAGGTAAAAATATCTCCAGTTGTACCAGACGTAATGTCAGTAGCAGCAACACCAAATGCAGGCATTTTATTTGCATCATCAGCATCAGCTTTAGAAACAATTGTTGTATTACCATTAATACCTGAAATATAAACAACATCTCCTTTGGAGAGAGCTTCACCAGCCTGGGCCTTAAATAATATAGCACCTCGTAAGTCACCAATAAACTCGTTTGCTTCAACATCAAGTCCATCATTTAAGACAATACCGTCTGTGGTCACATCATAAATTGCTGTTCCGCCTACTTGGAATTGAAGAACACCAGTACCAACTTCATTTATGATACTGTTTGAACCATTATGGAAAATTTCTAAATCACCATCGTTACCAAACTGTGCTTTAATATTATCGTTAAATAATAAGTTTGAGCCAGCAACTACTGTTGATTTATAAGCTTGAATTTGTACAAGGTCGCCACTTGCAGCTGCAGAAGTTAGAACAACACTAGTTCCATTTGTTGCTGTAAAATCTGTTCCCCAATCAAGTAACAAACCATTTAGGTATACTGCTACTCTTGGAGGAGACCCTGTTGTATAAGATAGAGTATTACTATTATCGTCTGAACCAGAGAAAGATGTTTGTGATGATGTAACTGAGTATTCATAAATTTGGAATGTATCAGCTAAATTATTAGCACCAACTTCAACGATAGATTCAGTACCACCAACACTTTTCTTAAGGAATAATTTACCATCGTAAGTATTGATGGCTAACTCACCTAAGTTTAATTGTGTTGTTGTTGGTACGGCATTCTGCGAAGCAGAACGTCTTAACCTAATATCGCTTTGACGTGCCAATTTTGGCTTCTCCTATGTTCAATCTCTATATAGAGTTTATCTAAAATTTTTCACCCTGTATATACAGGAATTATATAGTATTTATATTAGTAGGTTCCGCCGTCAATTACTTCTGACGCTACAGGTACTCCTGAGGAATTAAATTGAACTACTTGTCCCTCTGTTCCAGTTATATAACTGATTGCAGTACCACCTGCGTTTGATATAAAGACTGCATCACCTGTAAATGATGATACTCCAGTACCACCATGTGTTACAGCTAGGTCTGTTCCTAGTGTAACGCTTCCAGAGACATCCAAGTCTCCGTTTAAATCTAAGTTTGCATTTACTTCGACTTCGTTTGTATTTGAGTCAAGTATTAATTTACCTGATGTTGTTGTAATAGTATTGTCATCTGTAAGACCAACTGTAACAGCACCAAAGTCAGCACCTGTACCATATACGTTTCCAAATTCAGCATCATGCCATGGTGAGGAAGCATCTTCCCCTCCACTAAAGTCTTCATCTTTAGTAAATACGAATCTTTCAGTCTCATAATCAAAACCGAAGAAACCTTCTTTTACAGCTGAACCGTCATACCATTTAAATCTAACACCACGGTCTTCACCATCATCTGATGATGTATTATTTGCCAATACCATGACTGGGTCATTTAATGTAACCTCAGTTGTATTAACAGAAGTAGTTGTTCCACTAACTGTTAAGTTACCAGTAACAATAACATTACCGCTAAGAGTTGGGTTAGAAACAATACCTACTGTGATTGTATCGCCTGATACAGAAGTTTCAATCTCATTATTTGTACCAGAGATTCTAAGAGTGTCTGTACCTAATAGAACTCCATCGTCTGTTCCACTATCAGCTGCTAAATCAAGAGTTGTAGATATTGCTGCAGTTCCTGCATCAGTTAATCTACCTTGAGCGTCAACAGTAAATGTTGGAATTAAAGTAGCTGAACCGTATGAACCTGCTGATACTGCTGTATTGTCTAGATTAAATGTTACATCATCTCCAGTATTGGTTGATGTAATACCAGTTCCACCTAATAATTTTAATTTATCAGATGCTAATGATACAGTATTATCTGAAGCATCGTCTGATTGAATTGTTAATGATGTAGTAATAGAAGCTGTGCCAGCTGCTGTTAATCTACCTTGAGCATCTACTGTAAATGTTGGGATAGCTGTTGAGCTTCCGTATGAACCAGCTGTAACATCTGTGTTATCTAATACTATTGATAATCCATTACCTGATGCAGTTGATGTTAATCCTGTTCCACCAGTAATTGCAAGAGTTTCAGAGTTTGTAATAGTTCCTGAACCACTATCGCCACTAAAGTCTAAGTCATAACCTACAGCAACCTCTGCGTCAACGTATTCTTTTACACCTTGTGCTGTAATAAGTTGTGCGTCAGTTGGTGAAGCTCCCATGGATGTTTCAATACTTGTAACTACTTGACCTGAGCCACCAGAAGCTTCTAATGCTAAGCTTCCAATATTTAATTCATTAATGTGTTTATTGCCGTTTACAATTAAAGCTTTATTTGCAGCTAATGTACCAGGTGTAACATCTTTTAATAAATTTACGTAGTATAAACCACCAATTTCTACTACAGCTGACGCCACTCCACCTGATTCTGTACCTGTACCGATATATAATCTATCACCGTTGTTACCAACAGTTCCGGTCACCCACGAGTATGCAAGCTCACCAGTTTTTAGATTAGCCGGGGCTGTGGTGGTTGACCCCGTATTTAAAATTTTCATTCTTGTTAATTTTGCCACTAGTAAGTGCCTCCTATAATGTTAAGGTTATCGTTTTGTAATTCAGTAGTAACCTCATATTTTCCACTTGTTGCGTTGTAAATCATCATTACGCCATCTGATTGACCTGATGTATCTACGTCAGTTAAATCTCCAAGAGATATTTGAGCGGTTCCAATCTTTACAGTTTTTGCAACTATTTCTTTATTGTTTCTAACTTTAGCTTTTATATTTGCCATTAGTTTACCTTGTTACTCCTGGTGTTATTTCAACTTGTCCTTCAACAATCCTTATAACTTCTTGAGTCGATGTATTTGTGATTTCTACATCATAAACATATCGTCCCGCTTTTATCGCATTAGTTTCAGTTGCTGTTAAAGCTATTCTTACAGTACCTAAACTAGCCGATTGAATACTTGCGGTAAAATTAGTAGCTGTAGTAGATGAATATGTTCTTCTCATCTGACCGGCAGCTGTGTAACCAGTTAAGTTTAATGCGTCTCCATCAGCATCAGTAACATCAATGTCAGCTGAAAAGGAAGCGCCTTGGTCGATTACTAAATTTGATACTATCGCCATATCCTTTACCTATTATTTATATCTTTTAGGCTTTCAATCTCAGCCCTTAATAATTTATTTTCTTCTTTTAATTCTTTAATTGCTTCAATAAACAATGCTGATAGTTGGTTATAATCTACATGCTTATTAATTTCTTCGCCGTCTCGTGTCTCAACTTCTCTTACTGCAGATGGTAATACCTTTTCTACATTTTGAGCAATAACACCAGCTGATGCTGTACCATCTTTCTTCCATGTAAATGTTACACCATCTAATTGGTCTACTAATTCTAGAGCCCCATCAATCTTTTGAATATTATCTTTTAATTTAACATCGGATGATACTGAAGTTGAGAAAGCAACAACGTCTCCATTTGCATGGAAGGTACCACCTTCATAAAAATCAAAGTCAGCTGAATCATCTAGATATAAAGTGATTCTATCAATTCCACCTGGGCCACCTGTGTTATCAAACTGTGCATAGGTATTACCAGAACCAACAAATACATCGATGTTATCGCCTTTTCTTTGGTCGTTTGATAAACTAATTTGTCCAGAGCCATTAATATCAATGCCTGTACCAGCTGAGTTTGTAGTTGCAGTACCTGAGTAAGCAACTTGTATTACTCCAGAAGAAGGTTGAGTTAAACTAATATCAGTACCTTCTCTAATACTAAGTGTCGCTGAACCTGATGCATTGTTATTATGTAAAAGTGTTCCACCTGAATTCTGTGTTCTAATATTTGAGAAAGCATCACCGATTGTAGCATCTAATGTAATTTTATCTGTGGTATCTGTAATAGTAATACCTGAACCAGCATTAATTGTAAATGTATCTTGCTTGGCATCAGCTGTATGTAATGTACTATTAGTTCCATTATTTTGTGATTGTACTTTAGCAAATGTATTTTGGTTTATTTCAGCACCATCAGGAACATTAGGTAATCCTATATCGTCTTTAGTTAATGTTCTAGGTGTTACAGCCGCATTTGTAACTGAGCCAATATTGTCTGTTGTTAATGTTATGCCACCAACTACTTGAGCACCGGTTGTAGTAAAATTAACTGTCCTTGCTGTATATGTTGGGTGAGTATAGACTGTATTAGTATCAGTGGAATTAATTGTAATTGTATTACCGCTTTGTGATACTGATGCTGAACCTGAAGCAGCAATTGTAATATCACCTGATTGGAAACTTCCGCCTGTGCCTTTAAGTCTTGTAACAGTATTAGTATCAGTGTTAGTATCTGACCATGGTACGTTAACTACCAAGTCATTGTCTGAATCGAACTGAACTGGATATGTTCTGCCAGAAGTACTTGATGCAGAATTAGCTGCAACTGTTTGAGCAGTATCACTAATTAAATTAACTTTTAACGTATTACCATTTAATACTAAACCTGCACCTGCAGCTCTTTGTGTATTAGTGTTTGTATCTGTCCATGGTACATTAACAACTGCTTGTCCATCAGAGTTTAATTGTATACCGTAAGTTCTATTTGCTGTTGATGAAACAGAATTAGCAGCAACTGATTGGTCAGTATTTGAAAATAATTCAATACCACCTCTTACTGTTGCTGTAGCTTCTGGTAATGAATAATTATTTGCATTTGCAGCAATACCATCAAGCTTATTTTTAAGAGTTGTGGTAAAGTTTTTCTGTGTTAATCCGCCATCACCTACTGAGTATGTTGTGTTCGTATCAGTAGATACAAATTCAAAAACACCACTTGAAGTCTCTGTAATGGTTACATTAGTTCCACCTACTAAATTAATATTACCAGTTCTATAAGTACCAGTATTATCTCTTCTTATTGATGTTACAGTGTCTGTATCAGTTGTAGAATATCTTCCATCTAAGTCTACAGTAACAGCTGCTAACCCGCCATTTCTGTTTAATGTTAAAACACCATTACCATTATTAAATGATGCACTTGTGACATAATAATTATCACTAGCTATAGTGCCCCAAGTCATTGTACCATCACCGTCGGATAGTAAAGCTTGGCCATTAGTACCATTTCCACTTACATTTAATTGTGCAGCTCCGATGGAGTTAGATACTATATTAAATAATAGTTGGTCATCTGCTGTAAATCTTGGTTCAATGTGTGAAGTATCGACAAAGGATAATGTATCACCTGAAGTAATAGTATATGATGTTGGTGTACCAGCACCGTCTGATGCTGTCCATGAAACATAATTATCTCTATTTACCCAAGAGAATGTTCCATCACCATCAGACGCTAATACTTGGCCTGATGTTCCGTTTGCACCAACTTTAAGTTCTGATGCTCCAACGGTGTTTGCATCGATAGAAGCATTTAATACTACAGCACCTGAACCATTAAATGATACATTACTTGCTGTTATATCTCCAGAGATTGAGAAGTTTCTAGCCGTAGCTAATGTTGTTGCTGTTGTTGCATTACCAACAACGTCACCAGTAAATCCAACTGATGAATGCAATCTTTTATTAACTGTTAATCTTGTATTTCCATTATCCCAAGTTAATGTTGGTTTACTTGATGAAGCACCAAATGTTATTCCAGCTCCGTTTGTAGCAGCTAATGTACTTGCTCCAGAACCAACTGTAATGTTTAAGTCTTCAACATCAAGTGTCGCTGTATTTAAAGTTGTTGTGTCGCCTTGTACAATTAAATCACCAGTAACTGTTAAGTCATTTCCAATTGTGACATCGTTTGGTAATCCTACTGTTACTGTACCAGCATTTTCTGCAACGGTTACTTCTGATGAAGTACCTTGAATGGTTAATGTTCCGCCTAATGCAACTGGAGATGTATTTGAGCCATCACTAATTGTAATTGATGAATTTGATAGTTTGTTATTCGCTATTGAACCAGCTAACATACTATTTTCTACAACACCAGTACCAATTGTAAGATTTACATTACTTACATTTCCAAGGTTAGTCATTGTATAACTACCAGAAACATCTCCTCCAGAGAATGAAATGGTTGGGTCGTTTACATTAAAGTCAAAGTTATTATTAGTATCATCAAAGGTTACATTAATACCACTTTCAGCATTACTTGCAATTAAGCTTCTAGCATTTTCAAATGTTACTAGGGAACTTGTTTCAGCAGTTGTACCATCAGCAGCTAATCCTTTTACCTGCCATGCTTTTCTTGGGTCCACTGAAACCTGTGAATGGTTCCAGAATATTTGTGGAGCAACACTATATCCAGAATGAACTGTTTGATTTTTAATTTGTAAACCTTGTGATGTGCCTCCGCCATCTGTCTCTAGGAAATCAACACCGAATGTAGATATACCTGAAGACGAACCAGCAATTGTGAGTGTACCATTAACAGTTAATGTAGCACCACTATCAATTGTTAGTGAGCCACCACTTGGAATACTCTTATTACCTGCAATATTTTGGTCGCCTGTTGTTCTTATTACTGTTGAATCGATATCAAAGTCTATTGTTCCATCGCTATCTTCGTAAGTTACAACTATACCATCTTCAGTATTTCCTGCAACCATAAGTCCTATGATATCTTGGATTCTTTCAGCTTTTAATGTAACATCACCGCCTGATACTGTAAAGTCTGTGCCATCAAATGTTGCTACACCAAGATTAGTTTCTGATGCTAATTCAGCTGATAGTGTAAGAGTATTAGATGCAATGGCACCATTTAATCCTTCACCTATTTCTACCGCTAATGTTTCACCTAATGAAATTGCATCGGATGAATTACTGCCGTCGTTATCTACGGAAAATGTAATTGTTGAATTTGATAATTTATTATTTGCAATTGAGCCAGCTAACTTAGCATTAGTGATACTACCTGCTAACATTCCATTGGTAATTCCACCAGCTTTTACTCTGAGTGAGTCTGAATTAATTTCAATAGAAGAATCGTCTACGTTTACTGCAAAGCTTCTATTAGATTCTAATGTTCCACCGCCTGATAGACCATTACCTGCTGTTAATGTTAAAGCATTTAAAGCATCTAATTCGTTATTTAGATTTACTAATGTTCCTGCAATTGTGGTTGCGCCAAATGTAATAGTACCAGAAGTATAAGATTCATCATCACCAATTTCTGCTTCGATTAATCCGATAGCTGATGTGACTGAACCTGCACCGTTTGTAATATCTCCAGTAAATACTGCTGAACCAATTTCTGATTGTAATTCATTAATAGCTAGTCTTACTGTTTGAGCTGATGTTGTTAGTGAACCAATATCTAATGTTCCAGCAATTACAGTATTACCTGTGCCAGAAGCGACTGTGAATTTATTACTATTAATATCAAAGTCACCATCAATTCCTGTGGCTCCGCTTACATCTAATGTACTTCGTAATGTAGCACCATTTAATACATCGATTGTAGAATCTATATCTACTGCACCATCAACATTTAATGTACCAGCAATTAATGTATTACCAGTTCCATCAGCTACAGTAAATTTATTTGTATCTACTGTTAAGCCACCATTTAATTGTGCGCCGTTAGTTACTGTTAGACTATGTAGTGTGGATAAAGCTCCGACATTTAATGTAGAATCTATAACTGCTGTTCCATCTACATTTAAATTACTATCAACATCTAGGTCGTTTTCTACCGTTAGGTTATTATTAAAGGTAGCATTTGCTCCTGAACCTGTAAGCATTATAGTAGAACCAGATTTAATAACTAAGTTACCTGATGCATTAGTTAATGAACCATAAGTTGTTCCATTATCTTTTAATAATACATCTGCACCATCAGCATCCAGTGTAATATCACCAGATGAATTAAGAGTTAAGTCTGATGAATTGATTGCAAAGTTATTTGACCCTGCTGAAATTTCAAATGCTGATGCATCAAATACAGCTTCAATTTCATTTAATGCTCCAACAATTGTACCAGCACCTGGCGTTAAAGCATCAACGTCTCCAATATCTCCTTGAATTTCCAAGATACCAGCTGATGCATCAGTGGCTGAATAACCAGTTGCATCATTAATAGTTGTGACATCGCCAAGTTCTGTTCTTAATTCTCTTGCTGCTGCTGATAAATTAGTAGCACTCAATCCTGTGAGTGACATATTACCAATATCATTTTCGTGTTCGTTAATTGCTAATGTTAAATCATTAGCTGATGTTGTTAGATTTTCTACGGTACCTATATCATCTTGTAATTCATTAATTGCTGATAAGGCTGTAGTTGTAATAACATTTACTGTATGTCCACTTGTTGATTCGTTATTGAATTCAATCATGTGTGCGACTGAATCGTCTTTAACTGAGATAGAAGATAAGTCAGCATTTCCTACTGAAGCTGTAGCTAAATCATATCCTAAAATTCTTAAATCGGAACTAGCACTGAATGTTCCTACTGAAGTTTTTACTAGAATATTACTTGTATTTGCATGTAATACTACGCCATACCAAGACGCATTTGCCTCTACAGTTGCTTGAGTTGTTCTATTAGCACTGTCTTGGTAAACGAGTGTACCTTCAGTTAATTCATCTACTGAAGGAGTATTAGCTAAAGTAATATCAGCTTTTAGTGGAGCAATATGGAATCCGCCTTCAGTTAAACCATGTGGAACTATTCCTCCATCTCTTGTAACTCTTACTTTACCTACTTTAAAACTTTCTGAAATGATTCTGTCTACATTACCAGCAGCAATAGTATCAGAACCAACTGTGATTCCTTGAGCTGTATTAAAGTCTCCACTTGAATTTTTTACTAAGATTTTAGTTTTACTATCGTTAGTAACTACTGATTCAATTGTAGCACTATATCCACCGCTCTGTGTTACGGTCGCATTATTTACAAAGGAGGTTGGAATAGAAGTTCCATGAGCTAATATAATATAACCACCAGTATTATCTAGTGTTTGGTCTGGTAATGTTTGAATTTCTAAATTATTACCAGAGAAACGAACTTGGTTAGCAGAGGCAGTATATTCAAAGACTCTATCACCAAGTCTTGCATCATCTAAAAGACTATCATCTCCTAAGTCAAAAGATATCTCATTGGTCTTTTGTCTCCAATCTTCGAATGAATTACTCTTTAGTACTTTATGTTCGTTACTTGCCATTATTTACCACCTAATTTTTTTAACAGTGCTTTAATTTCTTTCATGTCAGCTTTTAATTGTTCGATGTCAGCTCTCTGTGCTGCATCAATTTCTTCCTGACTTTGTTTTCTTTCTATCTGCTCTATACGTCTATCGTAAGCAGACTCATTAGTATTTATAATCGCATTAGTTGATAAATCTCTAACTAATGTAGTATCTTCTTCAACTATTGCTACTTTCTTTTTTCTTGGCATACTATTTCCTATGTGGCTGCTATAACTCTAAAGTCTTTTAATGTTGGAACCTTAGAAGAATTGCTAGCTCTTAATACAATCTTAAACATCATCGAACCAAAATTATCTCCTGGTGTGACGTTATATTCAACTTCACTATGTCGACCAGCGTTATTAATTTCTATTGGGTCATCTGGTGTAGCTTCTACCCAATTTATCTCGTTCATTTGGTCATCTGAACCAGCACCTAGTACTTTATAATAGACATCTACGTTTGTACCTGTTGGTCTATTTACATTTAATAGAACTCTGAGAACTGTAGCCTCATCATTTAGTTCTACTTCTTTTGTAATATATTTAGCTATTTCTGAACCACCTGTTGCTGAAGTTTCAGCAGAATATGCTCTGCCATCACTATTTGCTTCGTCATAAGATGATTGATTTTCTTCAGCATTATTTACAATATTTTGAATACCAATAACTGAGCATCTGTTCATATCAATTACTGGAGATATATTTTCTAAATTTGTTGACATAACAGCTCTGATATGGAATGATTTATTTCCAATAATAGCATCGTTATCTCCAAACACTGCTTCATTTAATTCATTATAAATTGCTTGTGGTGATTCAAAGTTTAAGTTAGTATTCGCTAAGATTCTTACTTCATTTTGTAATGCACCACCGCCTGCTGTATCATCAACACCTTGTGAGTTATATGTTCTCATATAGAGTTTTAATTCTGTATCAGGTAATTGAATTGTTTGCATAATTAAATTAGCTACGTCCATGTGGATATTATCAAATACTCTAGATGTATTACCACCGCCTGAACCAGTAGATGTTACAGTAGCACTTGGTATTACAATTGTATAAGAATCATGTTCTACTTCCGAAACAACATGGCCAGCAGATGCTTCTAGCTGAGATGTTGTAATTCCATTTACTGCCGTCGTATTTTTAAATCTTACTTTACTACCAGAAGTATGTAATCCGTGATTAGGATGTGTTACTCTAACATATGCGTTTCCGTTAGATACTGTGTTAATAGTTCTAAATGGTTGGTTAGGTAATAACTTACTTGGTAATGCTCTATTGACTAAGTTGATTTCTGAATCAGCATTTGTTCTAAATGATGCTCTATTCAATGTAAACTTAAGGTCACTGTTTTGTTCTGGTGTCCATGTTGAAGCATTTTGTGATGTGAACAATACTCCATTGTATGGTTGTTTTGAAACTCTTTCGTTAGCATTTTGTAAATCGAATCCACCCATTGTAGATATAAAGGCATTGTAATTATTTGTTTGTGCCATTACTACAATTGCGAACTCACCATCTTGTGGTAAGTATATAGGATGGTCGAATGTAAATCTTGTACCATATCTTGCTGTTTCATCAGTTGCAATACCTGATGTTGCAATGTCTCCACTTGCTGTTGGTGTTGAAGTACCTGAACCAGCATATACTAATGATTCTGTTGGATATTTAACTACGTCTGCTCCTGGTACAACTTTTTGTGTAGGTATACCATTCTCTACAGACCTAATAGAAACTTCTACTGGAATATTTGCATCTTTTGTTTTAAAGTATAAATCAACTGATGTTAAATATATCCCACCTTTCTCATCTACTAATATAGTTTGAGCTAATGGGTCTGACCATCTAATTGGTTCAAAGACTTGTGTCTGAGTTATTGTTCTATTATCTTGCACTTCGGTAGTTACTAATCTTGGTACCTTAGTTGATATAATAGTTTTCTGTTGAACTTCTAGTAAACCTTGAGCATGGAATTGAGCTTCAGCAAATGTACCTTCATTGTCTTTATTATTATTTGGGTCATCTGTTAATCTAAATTCTCTAGTACCAGTTTTAAATTTAAGAGCATCGTTTCTTGGAATTAAGAATGAACCAATTACTCTACCAGCTGCATCAGTTTCTAAAGCTCCAGCTCCGTCTGGGTGAGCAGTTGCTCCTTCATATGTTCTTACTGCATCTGTTCCATCAGCAATATCAGAGTATTCTATGAATGAACTTTCTTCTTTAACATAATTTGATACATCCACTCCATTAAAGAATGCATATACTTTAGTATTAGGCTTCATTAATTGAGCATCAAATGATATTTTTCTTGACCTCATGAATGGAATAAAGTTAACTTCAACAACAGCATTACCAACTTCTCTGGTTACTGTATCGGATGCTACCGAAGTATTTAGTCCAGTTCTAGTTTGTGTTGATGTTGTCGTTACTGTTTGTCCTGTGTTCCACCAATTGTTTTGGCCAGTCCACCATTGTCCTGTACCTTGTTGACTCCAGCTATCAATTGACGTCCCTGTCCAGTTAGTCTCCCATTCGTTCCAAACTGTTCCTAATATGTTTTGTTCTTCAGCCATTTTTACAAACTGGTCATAAGCATCAGTATCATCAATTATAATATCTGGTCTTACATCAACTTCTTTCCATTCGTCTGACTCTGGTGATAAATTAATTATACCGCCCCAAGTAAAGACATCGTATGGATTAACATTAATATGATTTGTTGCGTATGGTTGTGAAGCAAATTCTACATCAGATACTTTATCCATAGTTACTATGGAACCATTCTTATCACACTTATTTGTTTGTGTATTATTTTCGCCTGTGACTCTGACTAATGGAACATTTTTAGTAGAACACTTAGGTCTTAATATGCCATTGTGTCTATCTACTGAAACATTATAGTCTGGGTTTTGTACATCACCGATATTATGTCCATAGAATCCATCTACTAAAATACCATTCTTAAATCTTTCATCGTTACCATCGAAAATTTGAGTATCATTTGCACTCTTTTCTAATAATGATAATGATGTGTAATATTCTAAGTTCTTAACTCTTCTATCAATAGAGCCAATGTCTCTCATTGTATATCGTTTATTATCAGTTAACTTAGTACTAATTTTTGAAACGTCAAACACGTATGGAGGTAAGAACATATTAGCAATAATAATTGCATTTTCTGGGTCTTCTGGTAATTCAGGAGATTCTGAAGCAACCCCTTGAATAACTTTAAAGTCGCCATTAATTGTTTGTATTATTTTATCTGCTCTTGGTAAGTAATAATGTAAGTCAGCTGTAACTGATGAATCTACCTTTGGTGGTAAACCAAGTTGAGAACCAGTACCAGTAAAGTTAGCTCCAGCATCATCTTTTCTTGGCCTGAAATCAATACAATCTCTTAATTGTACTTCACCGAATCTTACACTGTTAAATGTTCCAATGCCTTCATATTCTGCTGTTGATGTACCGTAAGATAAAACTGAGAAATAATCACCAGCACCATGTGAGTAATAATCGAATGTTACTACCATGTTACCAGTTGCAACAGGTGCTGCACCAGCTTTCTTTCTAATTTTTGATATGCCGTAAAAACTTTCTGTTTGGCCAGTATCTAATACAAATCTGTCTGTGACATTAGTACCATTTACATCTACAATAGAATCAATATTAAAGACATCAGCTTTTAATAATGAGTATGAAGCTGCATCTCCGTCTGTAACATTAACAGTTACTGTCTGATTGTTTTGTGCTGTTTTATTTTTCTGAACAGCTGTCTTTTGAACTGTTGCTATGACGTGGCAAACTGTGCCATTACTAATTCCTAATCCATCAGCATCAATAACTAATGATGAACTACTTGTTGAGTCAAAGGTAACATTTGTTCCAGAAATAATAGCACTACTTCCTGGTGCGATTAATACATCAGTAGATGAATTAACAAAATCCTCTCCTGTACCTGCAGAGATTGTCAACTGTCCGCTAGAAACTGTTACATCTTCAAATCTTTTTCTAACTTGGTAAGTAACATCAACTGTTGTACCACCGTCCTGGTAAGTATCTTTAATAGCATCGTATGGAAGTTTCCAGATGCCACCTTGTTTACCTGCTTTAAATCTTCTACCTGTGGTTGCTAATATTCCAACAAAATCATTTACACCAGCAGATGGGTCTGTGAATATTACATTAGTAACATCACTAAAGTTATTTGAGCCAGTCATCGTGACATCGAATACATATAATCCTATGTATGAAGCATTATGTACAACGTCTCTTACTCTTGCTGTTCCAATATTTGAATTAGAACTATTTCTTAAATTGATAACTGAGAAATCATCAATTGGAGGTAACCCTTTTACTGTGCTAGATGTTAGCTTAATAAAGTTACCATTTGTTAATTGTGTTACCGTAGCATTTTCATAACCAACATCTGTAGTACCATCTCTTGGTTTATCAACATCAACAAATGTTGTAGTTAAATTTTCGTTTCTAAATCCTTGTACATAAGATACATTAGGTTCTATACCAACTTGGAATTTATCTGTGTCGCTACCGTGTTCTTTAATATCTAATTGATATGGGTTTAAAGAATAGTTACCGCTTTCTTCGAATGTTCTTCTAGCTAATCTTTTTGAAAGCTCAGCACCAGTATCAGCTTGGTCTGTTTTATCTACTCTAGTAACTCCATTTCTTACTCTTAATAAATTAATGAAGTTATTGATTGTTCTATTTTCTTTTTCTAATGCATCCTTAGATAACACTGCTGAAATTTTATATCTATTAGCACCAGGTGCGGAAGCATTAGTTGTACCTGCAGCATTATCAGCTAGTGATACATCTTCTGATGAACTAATAACTTCTTCTGTGACTGTTAAACCTACTAAATATGATGGTGTGTTTGAATACTTATCTAATATTACATCACTAGTTCCAATATATACATATGAACCTGAGATAAAATATACGCCTTCGGATATACTGGCAATGGAACCTTTACCGATGGCATTTGTTGCTACGCCATCAACAGTAGCTCCTGTTGCTAATACTTTACCGAATCGTACTGTGGTTGCATCTGATTGGAATTCTTCTTGTACTGAGAATTTTTCTACAGTTTTAGTAGAGCCACCTTTGGATTTATATTTTACATATAAAGTAATTGGTGCACCACTTGTAGCATCAGCAGCTTCAGCTCTTAATACTTTAGCTTTTACTTGATTACCAGTTTGACTTGAACCTGTAATGGTTGTCCCTACGAATTCTGATAAGTAAGAAGATGTTGTAAGAGTTGTTGAACCTAAGACTGATTGAGTAAATCCATCTTCGATTTGAATATAATCAAACTCAGTATTTAAAGTAACTTGTCCTTTAACTACTCTTGAGCCATCTTTAAATGCATACTGGCCAGCTCTATCAATCTGAGCTTGGATAGATGTTTGCATTTGTGTAAGCTCTCTAGCTTGAACAGCAAAACCTGGCCTGTAAAGGATTCTATAAAATCCTTTGTCTTCATTAAAGTCATCATAATATGGTGCCTGTGGATAAGTCTTTACTTTTGTTGTACTCATTTAAAATCCTATGTTATAATACTACGAATTCTTAGAATTCAATAATACATTTAATATCTTCAATCTGTGTTAATGCTCTACTGATTGGGTCTCTATTTTCTAGGAAGACCATCTGTCCTGAGCCTCTTACGAAAGTATCATCGTACCTTACGTGTGCATCAGTTCCTGATTCTGCACCACTATTATCATCAAGAGTTGTTGAACCTCCTGATGGTAAAGTACCTGTTACTGTGTCGTTTGCCTGGAATGGTATATATCCAGTCTTAGAGTTTTGATAATAATATAGTTTATCATCGGTGTCAATTTCTACTAGGTATGCTTTAGCTCCACTATTACTTCCAACAATTAATTGGTCAACAACAAAGTTTGAAGTTGTTTGTCCACTTGCAATTTCTAAATGTTTCATTGTTTTAATTGTTGTAGCAGTAGCTACTGTAGTTCCACTTGAGTATGGATTCTTTAGAATTGTAATTTGTCTAAAGTCGTTTCCTACTGTAAAGTCTGAACCATCATTACCGTCTAACTGAACGTTAAGTGATACATAGAAAGCTCCTAATTCTTTAACCGGGTCTGTTCCGTGTCCACTTTGTGGAGCAATAACTGCTCTTGCTGTAGCACCTGCACCTGCAGTTCCGCCTGATGCATTATTATGTGTAATTGTAACATCGGCTACAGTATAATCTGTTCCTTTTGCATTAAGTGCGATTGCTGTAATAGCTCCGCCTGTAACTGTAACACCAGCATCAACAACATCTGCACCTGTACCATCTCCAGAGATAGTAACTGTAAATACATCTGATGCATCGTAATTACTTCCACCTGCAGTAACTTCAATTCTCTCAATTCCGGCAGCAGTGGAAGAGGTTCTTGAAGAAATCTGTGATTGTTGTTGTGGATAGTTTACATCAGTTGTTGCTAGGCTTGCAGCTTCATCAACTGTTTTAACTGGCATGAATGAATTTGTTAAGAACTTCTCAGAGTCAGATGTAATAATTGTGTACAAGTATTTCCATGTATATCCATCACCACCTGTAACTGGGTCAACAGTTGTATGAGTTGGTTGTACACTTGTTGTACTTGGGCCAACCTTTAATAGCTTATATACTTTAAACTCTGATGTTAAGCAGTAAAACTTTTTATCGTAAATATCTGCATCGTCTGAATCCCATGCTACAAAATCTGCGGCTCCATCAGCATAGTTGTATCTTGGTACAACATGTGAAATATCTGAATCACTGATGAGCTTCATCGCAATCATTTGTTGCCATGCTTCTCCTAAATCGTCTTGGTGGTCGCCTGGTGTAAATGGAATTGTATCAGTTAAATCTGATGTGTTAGTTGACCATACATCTGATTTACCAATCCCTAAGTAAACACTGTTACTTGCTGAGGCGACATCTTCTTTAAAATTCTCTGCATTGAGAACTCTAAATGGTGTTGTTACTATTGCTGCCATAATTTTTTCCTATTCTATGTTTATAAAACTGCTAGTGTTATATCTATTTATACTACTTGCGTAGGTGTTTTCAATAATTTGGTCACCAAATAAATCAATTCTTTGATTGGTATCAAATTTTCTAGTAGAGTTATAAAAACTGTTTCCTTTTAAATTAAAATAATTATTTACAGAGTTAAGATAATTCAATAAGATAATCAGAATCATATTCGTATCTTTTGCTCTCTTTTCAGTTACGCCGGAAGAACCTAAAGTAATTCTAGGGTCGACGGTATAACCATAACCTCTGTTACTAATATTTATGCTAGATATTTCTGAAGGATTTAGTAAAGCTTCAGCTTCTGCTCCACTACCGCCTCCTCCAATAAATGATATAGTAGGAGCTGTTGTATAACCTGAACCAGGATTATATACGACCACTCCATCTATTTTTCCTTCGTTATTAATAGTTGCATAAGCCTGTGCTGTTACTCCGCTTGTAGGAGGAGTAATAGTAACGGAAGGATTTGACGTATAGCCTGAGCCTCTATCTGTTAACCTTATATGTTCGATAGAGGTTGCTTCTAAAATAAAGTTAGCTACAGCCTGTACATTACTTGATAAAGCTACACCATCTGCATCAACCGCATCGGGTGATGCGATATTAATCTTAGGAGCTTTACGATATGTTTTATTTGCTAAGCCTGGGAAGAAAATATCATCAATTGTTGTTTGTGTTAATGTAGCATGTGCTGTTACATCAATCGCAACATTTGTATATCCTGAACCTGCATTTGTTATTGTTACAGTTTCAATTCTACCAAAGTCATCAATGGTACAAGTAGCTGTGCCATTACTTCCATCGCCAGTAACTGTAAGTGTAGGTGCAGATGTATAACCATATCCTGGTTGTACAATTTCAATATTATTAATTGAACCACTCTGTAATGCTACTGACATCTGACCATTTCTAAAAATCTTTGCAGATAGCGTAGGGGTAAATGTAGAAACGAAGCTTTCCACAAGTCTCATAATATCTTCTAATCCAATTACACCGAACTGTATACCAGGCATAGATGATAGGGTGCTCCTATTATTTCTGCCGTATGCTTTAACTGTTTGTGAGACCTCACCAGTTTCAACATTTAATTGCGCGCCGACTTTCGCTTCTTCTAAAGCGTCGGTTATTGAATTACCAAAGTTACCAACACTATCATAGGCTTGTGCACCTTGCCTAAATGTTGTAGTATTATTTGGTAATGTCACTGAACCAGTATATGTGAAAGATGTTTGTCGAGTGTTATCACCTAACGAGCTTCTTAATAAATTGAGGAAGAGAAGAATCTCTCCAAAGAATATAAACCCTGCAGGGTGTACTAATTTATTAAATACATTAGACCATGTCTCTACATTATTCCCTGTTTTAATTAAGTAAGAATATTTTTGATATCTATTACTATCATGTATTCTAATATCTTTTTCTGATATAAATCCAGTCCTTGTTGAGAACTGATTAACACCAGGATTCCATGTACCTGCTGATGGTATCAAAGTATTATCCCATGGATACTCTACTTCAACATCATCATTAAATAATAATCTAAAAAAGATTTCAATGGAGTTATCACTACCACGAATCTTATAAAAATCAACAATCTGTTTATACAGATTTCTCTTATTAACTGTCAAGTCTTTTGGTATTGATGCCGCGATTTCTTTTTGCATCTGTGCCAAATAGTTATCATCATTTTTATCGATGTCCATTGCTTCTTCGATGGCATTTAGAATATACGATGGACCTGGCCCTACCCAGTTTCTGATAGAGGCTTTTAAGCTACAGCTTAATGAATTATATTGGTTATCCTTATCACCATCATTATCTAAAAAATTAATGGTGTAAGTCTTTCCTAAATTAGTTTCTGAATTAGCTAATGAACCAGGTAAGTCATTTCCGTTTGAAATAACAATATTAGTATTAGCTGTTGTTAAGTCTATTGTGGTTGTGCCAATTTTTAGTACTGATAAAGAACCTGTGGTATCGTGGAAGAATTGATTGTTGTCTCCCTCTGGGTCCCTTATTCTAAATACGGCTTTCCCATCTAATATTATATCAGTAAAATTATCTGTATCGGTATAGATAAATTCGTCCATGTTCATGAACTCATAATATTTTTTTAATAAGTTTTCAATACCACCAGAAGTACCAAGTGAGTCTAAAATCTCAGATGGTATTAATTGTTTGATATTTAAATCTTCTTTAGTCTTCCTTTTGGTTGACCCGATGGACTCAATATATCCTGGTGATGATTTTTCACTCATATTATCTTAACCTTGAATTTGTTTTGTATGCTATTGAACCAGAAGAACCTGCTGTAGTAATAGTATCAACTTCAGCTGTTACATTTACTTTTGATGAATCAATATTTAGTAACTGATTTCTTGTTGGTGCAATATCTAAACTGTTTGGTGTAACGGTAATTCTAATTGTAGTATCAGCATCGAGTGAGAAACTATGTAATGTAATCTTACCTTTTGATACTTCTACTTCTCCAGCATCTTTAATAACTGTAATGTTTTGGTTATCTACAATTTTATATACAATAACTCTTCTGTTAGTACTTCCTGTAATTGGAATATCTCCAAAGAAATGTGGAATACCATTTATATTAAATGAAGTCGATGTTAATACAAAATCTGTTGAGCTACCTGACTCAAAGAATGGGTCAGCAAAGCTTAATGTAAAGTTATTTTCATTTACGTTTATTTTACCAGCAATCTCTTGATACATATATGGACGCACTGTGCTATTTAAAATAGCTGGGTCGGCTCTATCAATGAGATTTAATAATTGTGAATGTCTAAACACACCATCGAATTTATTTAAGTTATTGAAATTATAATCTGCAATAACATCTTTAATTAATGATTCTAAATCTACTGATGTTCTGTCTGTTAGGTTTGGATTATATTTAAAGAAGACATCCAACTCTAGATTAGTCTCTTCGGGGTCGACCAACTCTGGGGTAATACTTACAATATTCTTTCCTTTGAGAATATTATTTTTAATATCTGATTTTTCTGAATCAGTTAATACTGCAGATGTTAATGGCTTAACAGAAACATATACTCTACCAAAATCTACAGGGTCATTATCTTCTCCACCCCATGTGGATATGCTAGAGATATTAGAAAAGTTCTTTAATATAATCGCTCTATAATCTTGAGCTGTTACCGCTCTGTTCTGTGTAGTAAATGTTAATGGTGCGTTGAATCTTATTGATTCAGCTGTTTCCTTTTCTGTACCACCAGAAGCTTCTGAAACTGTTGTCACACTGTTAACAGCAAATCCGCCAACAGTATCATTCAGTGTAAAAACACTTGCTCCATTTGAATCTGGGCCATTGGTAAACACATAGTCAAGAGTGACAATATTATTATTAACAGGCTTTCTTCCAATAACTCCATCACCAAAGAACACCTCAAAGTATTCAGATGGATTCTCTTGTAGGTAATAAACTTGTGTAGTTGAATCGACATTTAATAATGATTCAAACTTATTATAAACATCGTACCCTAATGAATCTTCGTTCTGTTGTACACGAACTCTTAATGTAGATGTATCGCCATCCTGGTCACCTAGTTGAAATTTCTGATTCTCTATATCATTATCAACTCTGTATAGAATAGTTTTATATGTACCTTCTACTATTTCGACATTATTAAAGGTAAACTTATTATTAACATTGTCTACAGTATAATTATTTAGTACTACAAAATCAAACGACTCACCACCAACATTTGTTTTGAGTTTAGTTCCTCTTGGTAAAACAAGAGATGTATTATTAGCTTGTGTATTAGAATCTTCACCTGTGATATCAATTACAATATTAACTGTAGCTCTTGGTGATAGAACTGAACGAGGAGTATAACCTAATAGCTTAGCTCTTGTTACAACATTACCACGAATCTGAGCTGAATCTAGGAAAGCCTCATTTAAACTATAGTGTGCGTTAACAGCATTATAATGAGTATTATATGCCAGGACATCTAATAAAACTGATAATCCACTTCCATCAAAATCATAATCATTATATTCTGATTGCGACTTGAGAAAGTTTTTTAGATTATCTTTTATTTGGTCGAAATCTAATTCTGTTACATTTAAATTATTAGCCATGTTATTACCTTAATCTTCTTAGTACAATCTCAACATCGTCTTGTCTGTCGGATTCTTTTATTAAAAACTTTATTGTTATACGATATGCATTTGAGTCTGGCATATCAATTATATTCTGAGATAGTAGACGAACTCTTGGTTCATGCTTTACAATACTCTCAATGTTATCCTTTAACGCTAATTTAGTTACGCCATCAGCTGGTTCAAATAATAACCCACGAAGGTTTGCACCTAGGTTTGGCTGAAAGGGTCGTTCAAAGGCGTTAGTTAATATCAGATTTTTTAACGCATTTTTTATTGCAGCATCATCTCTTAATGGAATAATATCTTTCTTAATCGGATGTTTAGTCAAACGAAGGTCGAGGTCGCTAAACCCCTTTCTACGAGAATCAACTTGACTTCGTTTTTTATTTCCTGTAACGCTGTAATCTGATATTGCCATATATGTATTTATAATCCTTTATGTTGCCAATTTAGCTTTACTTCTAGCGACTACATCTTGCGCAGCTGTAGTATAGTCTGCATCTTTATGAAAGAATGTCTTTGTTGTTTGTAATAAATCAAACTTTGTTTTGATTAGACTATTATATGATGTAAAGTCATAACCTGCTTTCTTTGCCTTTTTATTCTGTGCCATGAGTTGACGATATTCTTCTAACTTACCTTCACCTTTAATCTCATTATAGGTTGCACCGCCTTCGGCATATAAGCCGTTAACCATCTCTACGGTTGTGAGTTTATATATTTCATCAGAGGCTTTTGTTGAATTACCTAAAAGAGAACCAAAATTATTATTTGTTTCTCTTAATAGTTCACCCTTTGCTAGTTTATATGCATTTTCTAATGTTGCTTTATTATATTCATAAACATCTTTATCAACGAGTGCGACCGGAGCGGTATTCTCTTCTTTCTTTGGCTCAGGTGGAACGACTTCTGCTGGTTTACTTTCCTTAGGTTCTTCCTTAACACTACCATCAGGTTTGATTTCGACATTCGGTACCTCATCGCAGATAGCGGATATATTTACGCTGGGAGGAAAGGAGTCTAATCCAAGCTTAGATAGCAAGCCCCCTAAATCAGGTACGGCCGCACCATAGGAATTTTTTATTGTGCTAATCTTATTTAATAACTCTAAGGGATTATTAATATTAGCCAGCGCAATTAATTCCTTAGGGAGGGAAGGAATTTCTGGTAACTCTGGTTTAAAGGAATTGAGTTCAGCAGTCAGCTCGGAAAGTTTACTACTCGCAGAGGAGAGCGCATCTTTACCTCCTTCGAGTAACGAATCTAATTCTGCAGTTTTACTTTTAATATTGTCTAAGTTTGCGTTATTGCCACATGGTAAACTCATTAGGTATTATCCTCAGGTTTTGATGTTGATTGTGTTGAAGGGACAGGCGAACTTGCTCCACCGCTACCAGGAACCTCGACGTGTGTATGTGCAGTATGAGTAATTGTTGCGACGGTAATCTCACCATTCGTATAAGTGATAGCAGCATTCGGCGATGTTAATGTATGTGTACCATCGATATCTTCTGTCAAATTACCAGAGACGCCAAATTTAGCGTTCCCTCCGCTAGCGACGGCATAGTCACCAATGCATGTTTGAGAATATTTATTACCTGAGAAAACGGAAGTATTACCATAAGCAACGAGCGACATATTTCCAGCGGTATTATTAACGTGATTGCCAGAAACAGTTTTTAAATCATCTAATACTATGTTATGGATATTATCACCATTGACTAATAAAGAATCATTTAATCCAATATTACCTGAACGATTTCTACCTATCTCATATTCCGAGTTTCCATTAATACGAGATTGCAAGGAACCTTTTATATTCTGTGTATAATCACCTTCTACCTCTAAGTGATAGTTACCATATACTAGTTGTCGCATATTACCATCGCAAGTGATATTACAATCACCTTTGATATGGATGTTCTTAGCCCCTAATACTATCTCATAGTCATCTCCGAGAATTTTTATTTGTCTTGTACCATCCTGATATATCTCTTCATAACTACCAGAAGCATGCATACGTAGCGTTCTCTCATAGCCAGGAGTATCATCTATTTCAACAACATGTCCGGACTCACTCTCAGTAACCTTATTATATGGATAGGTTGGCAAGGCCCCATTATAGGGTTTCAATGGTGCCCATGAATTATTATTATAATAACTTGCTGGCTTATTCGGAGCAACCGATGATATCTTAGGTGCCGATGCTGTGGACACTGGAGACGGGTCCGTGGTACTAGCCCTTATATCCATAGAGGTACCTTGTCCAAAATTATTATTCCTTGCACTCTTATTAACATCGGATTGGCCTTCGTACTCGCCCCGCGGGAAATCAAGACCTGTAAAGGCATCTCCCTTAGGTGCCTGAGTGCTACTATTAAAGGATGCTATACTGCCTATAATTAATGGGTCCTGAGCACTCTCGCCGTCTCTAAAGAACCCTACTACCCAACTACCTTCCATTAAGGCATGAGGTGAATCCCCTATACCAGAAGTGCCTGAAGATGTGTTAGGCATTAATACTGTGGCCCATGGTAAATCTTCTGTAGGTAATAATCCACTATCCTCTGAGTGATAACCAAAACATCTGACCTTGACTCGGTTCATTTCTTCTGGGTCCATTCTGTCTTCTACTACGCCGGTGAACCATATAAAGGCACCACCTATAAACATATCATCTTTAATCATACTTCCTCTCGCTACTATCTTTTTGTATGGTCATATCCATATTATACTCATCGCCAAACATGTGAACTATCCTTGTGATGATATGGTCACCTGACTGTTCCTTATCGATTCCAGCCCCATCGGAGCCTTCCTCATTTCTATATACTGAGACATGCATTAGATGACCCACAGACAATTCAAAATCGCCCGGAAGGATAACCTCTTGTTTCACATACTGCAGGTTCTCAAGGTGTGCTACGGCCTTAGAGAATTGTATATCAGCTGCACTATAATAGTTACCTAAATCATTAAACGCCTTCGAGTTCTTACTAATAAAGAATTGTTTAGACTCGTTTAGTTCATGCAGCTCCTTATCAAGTTTCTTAGTCTTTGTAAAGGGCTTATTGTCATTCAGTTTAATTAGTTTGTTCTTCTCATATGAATAGCGTATCTTATTATATGTCTTATTGGCTATATCTAGTTCATGTATAGTAGATGCATAGGCGCCAGACCCTGTAGCCATCAGAGAAGACTTACCATAATCAGGTGATGACATCTTTGATATCATGATTCGTTCCTCTTCATAGCCCTCTGGTGTCTCCTTCTGAGTGTTCGTAAAGGCTTTGTACTTATACTTCCTTTGTTTGCTAGGTTTGACTGAGGCTAACTCCTTATAGCTTTTGAAGTGTACAGAGGACTCTGATAGCGTTTCATAAAGGTAGAATGGTGTCCCGTCATCAAAGGACTGTCGCATGAGCCAATAGCATGCATGAACTGGTCTTAACCTAGGGAAGATTCCTTTAACTATGCCACTATTGTTTGTACTAATGTTTAAACTGCCTTCCGGTACCTGCAGCTCATGCTTAAATAGCTTCTCTATCGTCCCTCCAAGAGTGTCTTTGAATGGCTTCGTAACTGTCTGTAATTGATTGAGATGTAGATGATGGCTATGTAGTTTGAGCACGTAAGTGTATCGTGCCGTTCCGCTCTTCTTAAAGTTGTATACTTCGCTAATATAGAAGTTATGTTTGTATGTCTTCTTGCCGTCTTTCTGCTTTCTTTGTATGTTTA
>Ga0222718_10000083_pt1 | contig 88394 bp, 94 predicted proteins | sample C33_27DmetaG_FD_165045 | JGI IMG/M metagenome (GOLD analysis project Ga0222718, IMG submission 165045) | Estuarine water microbial communities from San Francisco Bay, California, United States - C33_27D | ecosystem: Environmental > Aquatic > Marine > Unclassified | place: USA: California...
AGAATATCTTTAATTTCATCTATCTTATCAGTAAGATCTATCTGTAGTTCGGTCAACCATTTAACAGCTGACATACGCTTAGTTAACGGTCTAATATCAACATCCATTCTTGCAAGAAACTTATAGTCAACCTTACAGGTAAATTCTTTAACTAACTGATCTTCTAACTCCGAAGCTTCATCGCAAATTAAAAACTGCCGCTTCTTAAGATGGTTAGGTAACGCAAAAAACATATTGTAGTTTAATGTATTAAACTGTGATACTAATGCTCTATTTCTTGCTTCATAATAAGGACACTTGTTTTTAGCCCAGCAGTCTGCCTTTAAATTAGCAGAATGCAAACACGGCGCTACATCAACAGGGTACCTCTCATCCACTGCACATTGATAGTTAGACTTACCCTTTACAACTTCAGTTTCATCAAATAACTCTTTGTACTGATCTTGTAATGCTTTTGTAATTGTCAATGCGGTGCAACCGAATGCTGGCATTTCATCACATTCATCTTGGTATGTATACCCTGTTTGCGATCTCTTATAAGCAGCGTATGATGTTACTAGCTGCCGAAACTCATCAGGACTTTCTTCCGCGACATTACCTAACGTTTTTGATATAAAACTCTTACCACTACCTGTAGGTGCATTACATACTACAAATTTACTACCTGATTCAAAGGCCTCATCAATACTCTTAAGGAGTTTAACTTGTGACGGATTAGGATCGTAATCCTGAGGAAAATGTTGCAATAAATTATTAATCACCTATATCATTATAGTCTACCATACCTATAAATCAACTTCGCGTAACGGCATTATATACAAATTTTCATTGTATATTTTGGATTTCTTTGAAGAATCTAAAAACTTAACCTGTAAATCTAAATCTCCAAAATTAAGCAATTTACTAAGCTTATAGCAGAAAATAGTTTTCGACCCTTGTGTAGTTATTTCAAAGGGGTAAGGTATTTCATATATACGAGTCCTTACTTCATCCTCTAGAGTCAATTTAGCGTAATGTTGTTTTATTTGAAAGATTCTCAATTTACCTTTCCTAATAATTTTACGATCAGTACATATAGCAACATCTTGTAAAAGGTATGGCTTAATATGATTGGAAAAACTCTCGAGGGATACATTCATGAATTCATAAAGTTAAATTTCTGCTCTGGAGACATTGGGTAAATGTTTTCATTAAAATACTCCCAAAATTCATTATCTGGAATTTGTTGAATCAAATCGCAAGAATTCATATTGATAGTTCTATAATCTTGCATTAAAATATCCCAAACTACTAAAACATTTTCTGCTGCTTCGTTAATCTTTTTCGGTCCTCGTGGCGGTGCGTAATTTAAAGTAGTACGCCCGTTAACGGAATTTAAGAGTTCATACGATTTAGTGCATAGCATACGTCTTGTAGGACCATCACCCGCTCTCGGTCGACGTCGTACAAATCTTATTTCACATACATTTTTAAGTAGTAGTGAATCAAGAGCTACTCTTTGAATTATCATCTTTTACTTTGCAAATGCCGAATAATCTGTCCTCATTTAGGAAAATACCCTTCTTAATTGTAGAGCCATTTACATCAATATTTGCAACAGTTACACCAAGATTGTTAGGAAAGATAACAATATCACCTGGCTTAGTGTATTCAGCTTTTGGTCCAGCGAGAATAACTTTAGCTTTACGCCACGCTTTAGTTAATGCATTTGTGGGTACGAAAATACCATTGCGTTGAATTTCACCAGTGTCGTTTTCATCAACATATTCAACCAACAGGATATCATCAAAAATCATTGTAAGTTCAAACTCATCCGTAAGACCAACATCACCATCACTATTGGTTGAAAGGTCGATAAGATGCTTTTGAGGTGCAAGAGTGTCAATACTTCTTTGTGCCATAACTATATTTACTTTAACTTAAGAATTAATCAAGCATGTTATTATACATCTCTATTTCTCTTACAGACATATTGTTATTTTTTGCGATTATTTTAAGTTGATCAAACTCTTCTTGTTTATCTTTATCTTTTTTTACTTTCTTAATATAACTAATACGCTTAAACTTAAGACGTGGAATTAAATTATAGTAAAGCTTATAGGTTTTTTGTTTATCTGTATCAAAAATACCACAGTATTTGTTAAGCGTCTCATTTACAAACCCAACAGTATCTTTACTATACATTGTAAGCCAGCGATTAAACAAAAAAGGTACAAATGCTTGTTCACCTTCTGAATCTAAAGGTTCTGGCTGCTTACTCTTATTAGAGTAAAAAAGTTTATTTTGTAGCTGGAAGAAGTTCATTAATATATTTAGCGACTGATTTTGCTGTAAACCTGTTATTATAAGTCTGTTGCTGTCGGTCCTGTATTAATTGTAGCATATCTAAATCGGAAAGCAAATCCATAATAGTATTACCTACGTTTACCTCCCAATCATCCACCTGACAAATAGCAGCTCTTTTATAAATTTTGGTATCTGGTAGTTTAGGTGATACAACAATAGCACCACTTCTCATAGCTTCATAATGCCTAAATGTTTCTACACTTACATTACCAGCTGGACAAACTACAACTTTAGATTCATGTAGTTTTTTTGAATATGTATCAGCATCTAATCCCATATTGAATCCTCTAGATATATTAAAATCTATTTTAGGTCTGTCGTTATACGACATAGTTTGAAAAAAATCAATTACCGGTCGCATATATCGTTGCCTGTTTTTCGATGCCATATGACCTGCAAAAAATACATCAATTGGTCTATCTTTTATTGGTCGGTTGACAAGTTTTTTATGCTTCTTGTTATAACCAAGCGGAAACGAATGAACGCTACTACATTCTTGGCTTGGTTGTAAATATGCCTTAAATGTAGTAGCGTTATCTTTCCATTCTTGAGGAATATTATCAGTCATAAACTCATCTGCTAGACCGATAATAACGTTTCTCTTGTTTTTATTAAGTACTACTTTATCGCGAAAGTCCCATTCCTGGGTCATACTCACAACGTGAAGTTGCGTATCATCTTCAAAGTTAAGCTCTTTAATAACTCCTTGAATGTAATTCCATTCACAGAAGTGCGGCTCAACTCCATAGTACTCTGTAACTGTAATCATTATACAATTACTTTTGTAGTAGCTACAAATTGATCTCTGATCTCGTAATTAAAATAATTACAAACTTTAATCATTAACCCCTCAGCGTCTTCATCTGACAACTTTGAAGAGTATGCAAAACCCGGAGCACCTTCACCAGCATCAATATTAAGTGCGGTATGGCCAAGTGAAACGTTCTCCTTACTATACGTAATTGATACACTTACTTTACCCTCTTCTCGCTCTTCACCATCTGAACCAGTAAATTTATCTACCACCATAAGATCATCACCCTTCATAGAGATAGGCAACTTAATGTAGTCTGAAAGAATTTGAGCAACTGCAGTATTAAATAAACGTTGAAAAGAAACTGCTCCTAACGGACACATATTAGGAATCTCCCAACAAAAATTAATTGCATCTTTTGAAGAGATAAAATCATCAGTCAGGGTATCTTCCAAATCAATAAGATTATCCTTAACTTCCATTGGAGCACGAAACGCTACAATATTACCTACCGGAGAAACATCCTTCCTAAAATATTCATAAGCAAATCGCTTATGAATTAAAGAGCCATCATATATGTCTTGTTCAATAATCATATTTACTTTTATATTATAGATTATAGCTTAAAGGTTTCAACAGATTTATTGTCTTTATTAGCAGCTACCCAAATCATCTCATCAAGCATATCTTCAAATCTATATTCTGGCTTCCAACCAAGCTTTGTTCTGAGCTTAGTTGAGTCACCTTTGAGAAGATGTAGCTCTTCAGGTCGTTCAAACTTTTTAGAAGTCTTAATATATGAATCTGGTTCCAACCCTAATGATATGAAAGTATATTTTACTAAATCTTGTACAGTATGTGTTATTCCTGTTGCGCAAACATAGTTATCTGGCTCATCTTGCTGAAGCATCATCCACATTGCTTTAACATAATCTTTGGCATGCCCCCAGTCACGACTTGAATTAAGGTTGCCGAGAACGAGATGTTTTGCACGACCCTGCTTAATAGCTACAGCACCATTAACAACCTTATTAGTTACAAAGTTGATACCACGTCTTGGTGATTCATGGTTGAATAGAATACCATTACTAATGTGCATACCGTAGCTATTTTTGTAGTTATTGCATATGTTATAAGAGAACACTTTTGCACAACCGTAAGGACTCACTGGATCCATTGGCGTTGTTTCTCTCTGAAAGCCATCTTCATCAATGTTGTTACCAAACATCTCACTTGAAGAAGCTTGATAAACTCTTGCTTCTGGACAGGTAAGTCTAATTGCTTCTAAAAGGTTTAGAGTCCCAACACCTGTTGCATCTGCTGTATAAATAGGAGCATCAAAGCTAACACGAACGTGTGATTGAGCTGCAAGATTATAAATCTCATCTGGCTTAGCTTTCTGTAAAACACTAACAAGAGAAGACATATCAGTCAAGTCTGCATAAACAAGATCTAGATTAGCAAAGATGTGATCTATTCGCGTAGTATTATATTCTGGAGATGAGTTACGACGAATCGTTCCCCATACTCTATACCCCTTCTCAAGAAGAAGCTCTGCAAGATAACTACCATCTTGCCCATTGATCCCCGTCACAAGTGCTGTTTTCATTTTAGTATTTTTTAATAATGTTACAAATTTTCTCTACCTCTTTATCACCCATACCTTGGTGATTAGGTACATAGAAGCCATAATCATTTACAACTTCTGCATTAGGATTGTTTACTTCCATACCACCAAACTTCCTCCACATTGGACTTCTAGTCAATGAACCTGCAATGAGAGGTCTACATGCAATGTTGTTAGCACGAAGTTCTGCAATACACTTATCACGTTCTTGTAAAACAACTGGGTAGCAGAAGCTTGAAACGAAGTCTTTCTCCCGTTGCATTGGTGAGAAAAGATTTGAGGAATATTTCAATCTATCATTATAGTTGTGAAAATTTTCATTACGAATCTTAGCAAACTTATCAATCTTATCTACTTGGTTAAGACCAATCTTTGCCTGTAAATCTGTCGCTCTAACATTTAACCCCGGTACATAAAATGTAAACAATCTATCAAAGTCTTTAACATTATTCTTCTCTGCAAGTTTTTGTGCTGTGGTTTCATCAAGATCTCTATCCCAACCATGCGATCTCATCATGAGAAGTAAATCATTAATCTCTTTATCGTTGGTGCAAACCATACCACCTTCAATAGTAGAAATGTGATGACCAAAGTAAGTAGAAAAAAAACTCATGCAACCAAAGGTACCGAGCCTTTTACCTCTAAATTCTGAACCCATACTCTCACATGTATCTTCAATCAATAGAACATCATACTTATTACAAAGCTCAATAATACGTAACATATCTGGAACAAGTCCAAGAACAGATACTAAAATAAAAGCTGCTGGATTTTCTTCTTTAAACAGCTGCTCAAGGTGATGTAAGTCAGCAGAAAGATCTTCTTGGTTGCAGTCAACTACAAAAGTATCCATTCCAAGAATAAGAGGGGTACTTACATCTGTAGCCCAACTAACATCAGGAACAACAATCTTATTATTCTTTAGTTTACCACCAAACTTAAGAGCAGCAAGACCTAGAAGGATGGCAGATGAACCACTATTGACAAATACAGAATGCTTTGTACCTAACCAATTAGAGTACTTTGATTCGTACTCTTTTGTAATAGGACCTTTAGTAAGTTGAGGAATCTCTTTTTGATTTAGCCAGTTAATAACACCAGCTACGTCCTCTCTGTCAATAGTGTCCGATACCAAATTGATTGCCATATAGATATTATATTAGCTAAGCCTGGAGTAATCAACTACATCTCAGGATTTTTAGTATATTCAACAAAATTTTCAATCCATTCTTTAAGTTGATCTGTAGCTGACCAACCAAGCAATTCAGCTGCTTTAGTATCTGTGCAAAGGGTAGTTGGATATTCACCCTTACGAGCTGGAATGTGCTCAACTGGATAATCACCAAACATAGCAGCAACTTCATTAATAGAGTGATTCTTCCCTGTACCAAATTCAAACTCTTCTGCACGGAAGTCCTTACCCATACAACGATATAATCCATCGACAATATCATCAACGTGAGTAAAATCTCTTCTCTGCTCACCATCACCAGTTGGTGTTAGCGGTTTACTGTTACTGTACTGATCTTGAAATATACCAACTACTGTAGCATAGTCACCAGTCATAATTTGATTTGGCCCATATACATTATAAAATCTGCAGATAGTAGTATTTAAGTCATATACAGAACTATATAACTTACAAAGTTCTTCTCCACCATATTTAGACCATGCATACGGGCTTTCGTATAACCCAACATGTTTTGAGCTCGAACCTGCGTAAATAAATTGTGCGCCAATCTTACGTGCATATTCAATAACTTGTAAAGTACCGTCAAAGTTACTTTTCATGCAGCTGACTGGATCAACTAAGGACGGTTGAATCCGTGACATTGCAGCTAGATGATAGATAACATCTGGCCATTCATTCTTACAAATCTCAGCAATGTCGCTAACATCACCAGTAATATATCTAGCTCCAGAAAAATGATTATTTTTTCTACCTGCAGAATAGTCATCAATAGAAGTTACCTCATGACCTTCTTTAATTAACTTATAGACAAGATTAGAACCTACAAAACCAGCTCCACCAGTAACTAACACTCTCATACATTCTATTATAATGACTTATCCCAAATTGCAAGTGTATGCTTGAAAGGTTCTCCAGGAATCTCTCTTACAAGATCAATCATAAGCTGAGCAATTTCACGAATCTCTTTTTGTGCATGCTCACTATTGCGAAGCTTTTGAAAGTTAGCAAATGACCGCATGTTGAACATAACATCAGATTGAATCTTACTATTGTAAGTCTTAAAGAACCGTGCACTCTCTTTAGCACGTTTACGGCCAAGAGTATCAGTAAGCTCACCCACACACTGATGATAAAGTTCATTACCTTGTTGTGTATAGTATGCTAATTTTTTTTGCCAGTATTCAGGCCAATCGTCTGGTACTATAAACTTATCCTCCTTTAGTTCTTTGTACCTCGCGCTCTCAGCATTAAGCGAAGATATTCGATGCTTAAGTAGGTGAATATGAGAGGCGATATCGCAATCCACAAGAAAGTGGACACTGCCCTTTTCAAAGGGTGTCTCGTGTCCCTCGCTCCAAAGCATGTTGATGAGCTTCGGAATTCTCTTTCGCTTCTTTTCATCTAATTCTCTACTAGTAGACGTCCATGCACTACAAGCAATAACTTCATCCGATCCATAATAGCCTAAAAGTTCGACGGTATTCATCTACAGACTATTATATACTCGCCTTAGGCCTTCTTCAAGTGATAAAAATTTAAAGTGAGGAAAAAGTTCTCTCATCTTTTTATTAGAACAATCTTTTCTGAACTGACCATCAGGCTTACTTACATCAAACGCTAACCTTAAATGCTTGTTATTAGTCGCAGTAAGAGCAGTTTGAGCAATTTCCATAATGGAAGGGCTTTCGTCACAACATACATTGAAGTCTGTTTTAATATCTCTTTCTAAACAGCCTACAATAATCTTAGCTAAGTCTTCTGTATGAATAAATTGTCTTAATGGCTTGCCAGATCCGAATAAGTTTACCATTCCATCTTTACTGGTTTTAATTTTCTTTAGCAAAGCAGTAACAAAATGAGCTTTTGTATCATCGTCAAAGTGATCATACTCACTATACAAGTTACTCGGAAAGATTGTAAAATAATCGAAACCTCTTGCCTTGCGAATAGTTTCTAAATGTACAGCTAGCATTCTTTTTGCATAGCCGTATCCAAAATTAGTAGGTGTAGGAGGACCAGCGTGTAGAAGATCTTCAGTTAATGGGTAAGAATCATCTGGTAGTTGATCCGGATATACACATGTACTACCAATACCAATAAACTTCTTAACGCGATGTTTTTGAGCCTCCGTAACAACATTAGTATTCATAACTAAATTAGACTCTAAAAACTCAAGAGGATTAGCTATATTATCTTGAATACCTCCAACCTTTGCAGCAAGATGAATAACTACATCCGGCTCATAAGTACTAAACATTGATCTAACACCGAATGGTATCGTCAAATCGTAATCTTTCGAACCAACATAAAAAGCATCGGGAAGCAACTCTTTAAGATGCTTCCCAACCATTCCCGAACCACCTGTTACTAAAATCTTCATAATATATCTGGTATTGTTTCTTCGGCAAGGCGATATTTTTTAGCTAACTGAAAGTTCTCTTTGATAGCATCCATCTTACTTAAGTATAGCTCTTCATTACAAGTTTTCAAGATTGCAGGTAGCTCTTTTACTTCATTGTAGCAAATCATTCCATCTGTATTGAAAAAATCTCCGATAGAGGGACAGCCCCAATAAAGAGGCACAGTACCAGTTACAAAGCAATCGATAAGCTTTTCTGTAAACCAATAATCTCTCTTAATATTTTCAATGCAAAAATGATAACGATAATCTCTCAACCCGTCAATTTTATTCTCGAGCGGGTTATAACCACCTCCAAAGACATCGATATTACCTTCAGCACCAGCAATAACTTGATGGCGTTGAATGTGGCCTGGATGTTGTCTTTTTGCGGATGCAATAATTGAGAATTCTTTAGTTTTAGCGTGAATACCCCAATCAAAATTATCAATCCAACAACCGCCAAATGGTAACTTTTTTGCATTGGGGCATGTATCTAAAAGTACTTTATCATGCGTCCATATAGCCTCGAAACGCTTATAATTTTGTTGAACAAACAAATATAATTGCGGAAAGTGGTCCCAAGCTTCAATTAACCATGCAATGTTTCGACCAGGTCTTTTAAGTGAATTAGGAATATCAATATCCGTCCAAACGACAATATCATCAAGACAATAAGTCGTATCTCTAACCCATTTAACCTTATTAGTTCTCTGCTTTACTGGGAGTGGATTATTGCTAAACTCACAATGAGCAAAAATACTATCTTGTAAGTAAATTTTTAAAGAGTCAGCCATCTTTCAGGAATTATATCTTTTGGGTTAAAACTTTTATGACCTTCACCGAACCATAGTTTAGGTGCTACAACTTTTTTATCAACTATATTAGTCTCACCAAGCCAAGCTCCCCACCATCCAAATGTTGAGTTGCAAATAATATTATTTTTGCAAAGTGACATATGGTAAAGTGCTTCAAATGGATCTTGCTCAATTGAATATACTATCTTATCCGATTCCCCAAACATTCTTTTTGCATGCTCAATATCATCTGAAAAAACAACAATATGTTCCAAGCCTGCTTCTTGTACAGCTTTCTGCCAATATGTAGTAGATTGCGCAGGGTGAAAATATCTCTTTTTCATATAATCACATAACCTAATATGCAACGATGTACATTTAGCCGGATCCGGATACTTACTAAGGTCAACTCTATCTATAATCTCTTGCTTAAATTTAAATTGGCTTCTTACTTCTTTAATTGCATTTTCAAAATATTTTTCGGTTTGAAAATAGCCAACCATATCTGTAAAATCATCTACTCTAGTATCTACATAATGAAAGGGAAATTCTACTTCTGTAAATTTTAAAATACCTAAATCTAAAGTAGGTATAGTAATATCAAACCCATCAAAGATAGATGTATTATTACATCCATAATTAACATCATAATAGGTTTCATTATGTGGTATAGCTACTTCTATACCGGTCTTCTTACCCATACCAATAACAGCTGCAAATTGAAACATGCTATTGCATAGGTTTCCATACCTACCTATTCTTGTTGAAGTAATCATTTGTGCCAGTCCCAGGTTTCAACATGCTCTCTCAACTGCTGTGGAGTCATGCGTTCAATTTCAAGATATAAATTTTTATTAAGTTCAATATGTGGGTTGTAGTTAAATGATGTTTCGCCTCGATAGTGAGTTAAATGCCACAAAGGCCATTCGCATCTAGCAATCTTTGTACCAAGATATTTAAATCTTGTATTTATTTCGTTATCCTCGTAACCAACACTCTTAAAATTTTCATTAGCACCACCACATTTCCAATAATGCTCGCGATCGAACATTACAACACCACCTACAGAATGAGGATTAAAAAGTGTACACTCTTCTAGATTTACATTACGAAGATCTTTTGTTTCATCAATTGTATCAAAAAACTTTTCAGGTACATCATAAAAACGACCATCGTACGGATATACTAGTTGAGCTTGCCCATTTATAATAGCCTCTGTTGCACCTACAATCTGCTCAGGTCGTAGTAAAATATCGGCATCATAATGAGCGATAACTGGAGTAGTTGCTTCTCTAGCTGCAAGATTAACACCTCGCTGCCTGTTAAAGAATTCATCTGTTTCGATAAAAATATGTCGACAGTGAAATGCCTTGCACATATCTTTAAGTTTAGAAGATGTATCCTGCTCACTGATAATAATTTTAACATCACCAAAGTGATGCCTCAGATAGTCAAGCGTAAAGCGAATATTACGAAGTCTATCTTCGTGCTCAACCTTCGCTGCTATTAGAAACGTTAGCTTGTTTTTTAGTTCTCTCATTAATAAGTTTTCTGTATCGTTTAATAATTTCGATAACCTGTTGTTGTGGGGTATCAGGAACTTGTACAGGTGTTACATTATGCTTACTCATAAAATGTCTTGCTGCTGTTTGAATATTAGATTGCCAATCACTTCTTGGTCTAATAGCTGATGACTCTTCTGAACATTTTTGCTCTTGTACATAATCTAAACTATTAGCTAAGTCAGCCCACCACCAGTAAGGAGTACTAAATCCGTTCTTAGCTAATGCATACGAGTGATCAACATGCTCAAATGCATTCGTATAATTTTCATCATATAATCCAACTTGCTCTAGAGATTCTCTTGTGTAGAATGTTACCGCTCCTACGCAATGCTGGTTGAGAGCAATTCTAACTTCATCAAATGGACCGTAATCAAATACTAAACGTGGTACAGGCTTACCATAACTAATACCAGCTTTGTTTGCTGGTCCATGATAGGCAAACATAAAGTGGTGAATGCCTGTTTTTTTATATGCATCTACATAAGCAGCAAATAAATTATCTGTAAATTTCATATCATCCTCAACAAGAACAATATAATCACAATCTTTATCTAATAGATGTTGTAATGCTTTGTTTTTTGCTTTACCTACACCTTCACCACCGTTAGTTTTAATACATGAGCCTCTATTTACAGTTGGATGATTTCGCTTACCATCGTCAATAACAACTAATTCATCATACCAGTCTTCCTTAATAGAGTCAAAACAAACATCAAACATGTCTACTCGATCGCATGTGATGACACCTACGCCAATCTTACTCATTACGTTATATTTTATACTCCAAAATCACTATTTCAACTATAAATATAGATATGCCGTGCGTTGATAATAAAAATCTTATCTACAATATTAAAGAATTGCCTGAAACTTTTTCAGTAGCTGAAGGTGATCTACTTTTAATTGAAACAGATGAAGGTACAAATATACTAGACTATGCAAATTTTGTTATTGGTTTAGATAATACTACGTTTGGTACAACAATTACACAGCATTCTACTGATATTGCTACTCTTTCGTCTGATTTTGACTCTCTTTCCAGTCAAGTTGATACAGATATGGCAGAATTAAGTGCTACTATTGTCGGTAATACTACAAAAGCTTTAATAACTTTATCAGCAGGTAACGAAGGTGGTCCTAGATTAATTACTAGCACTAATATTGCATCTGTGGAATGGCAAGATACGGTTGTTAGGTTTAATTTTAACAATAACTTTAGTAATACAAACTACTTAGTTTTACCATCTGCACCTATTTTGTTCGGTAATGCTTTAACACAATTCGTTATATCCGAAAAATCGACAAACTATGTAGATCTCTCTGCTTTAGATGTACGAGGTACACTAGCTGCATTTGCTCCTGCATCAGGAGAACCTATAGGGTTCCAAATTCAAACGTTCTAAAAGCTAAAACGTTCAGTATCTCCTGGATTTAAACCAAATTGCTTAAAGAGTTCCTTTTCCTTCTCTTCTCGATCTAGTTCCGCCTTTTGCATACGAACTAATGCTTCAAGATCGTCGAGATTATTAGGATTTAAAATAGATTCTTCATCTCCATACATACCACCCTCAGGTGTTACATACTCTGCTATTAATTCAATACGCTGTTGAGGTTCATCAGGCAGTAAAATAACACAAGGTGAGTCACCTTTAGGATAAAATATATCAGCATCTGCCTGGGTCATATATTGCATATATAATGTATAGAAGATATTATCCATCTCCTTAATAAACTCCACATTTGTATCCCGAGTACCATCATCCACGACTCCAAATTTTTCATTAAACCGAGTCATAAAGATAATATCTAAGGATCTTAACGACTCTCGTGACATAGTAATCTGTTTTTCTACAAATTCATCTGTAAATCCTTCAATATCTTTACCGTTAGCCCACATTGTATATGCAATAGCATCTAACGGACATCTATCATAAACAAAATTTTCTGTAACAGATTTACCTTGTATCTGGTCAACTAAAAAATCCAATATAACTGTTTGTGTTTCTGGTGTAGTATTAGATGAATGCTCTAAACCTTTTTCTTTAAGGACATCACGATATGTACCGGTAGGTGTTTCATAATTTGTCCACGTATGGAGAAAACTTTTCACCATTGTTGACTTACCGCTATTTGCTGTACCACTAAAAGCAATTCTCATAGTATTATTATTTAACTCTTAATTAAAAATTAGCAAGAAACGAATACCATTCATCTCTATAAACCTCAAATTTAAATCCATCTTTTGGTTTATATGGCTTATACCTCAACTTAAGTTTTGTCTCAGACAATAATTTATTACTCTTGTCTGAGTTTAGTTGCTTGCCACAAGTTACTAAATTGTCCCAAGTATCTTGACCACCTTTACTTTTAGGATATACATGATCAACACTTAGTTCTTCTTTAGATAATTTTTTACCGGTATATACGCAAGTATATTTATCACGCTCCCAAATATTTCTTTTTGTCGGAAATTGGGCTTTTTTAAAAGCAATACCCTTAAATGAAGAGCATACAACTACAGTAGGGACCCGTACAGGGCCGTTAACAGTGTGAATGTAGTTATCATAGGGCCTAATAGGTAGATCCATCCACTCACGAATAGACCTAATAACATTCCAATAGTCAATAGCTTCAAGATTAATAGACCCACTGTCATTTAATGAATATTGTATATCTAATGCATACTGAGACTCAGTAGCTAAATTAGAAAATACATTCCTATAGGTATTAATTCCGATAGGAAAATAATTACTGTTAAGAACTAGAATACGATCTTTCATTAGACTTTCAAGATATTATAACCTACAGTTGAAAATAATCCAACTGTTTTCATAAGGACCTGGCTCTGAAGATATAAATATTTGTATGAAACATTACCTTATGATCAAGACTCATAACCAAACTGGGTTGAAGTACCTCTGTAAGACGACTACTGATAACCCTAAGCATCCTTTCTCTTATAAGGGCTCAGGTAAGTATTGGAAGAGACATTTAGAGGCTCATGGCAGTGACATAGCTACAGAGATCATTGGAGCATACGAGGATAAAGATGAGTTCATTCAACAAGCTATTCAATTAAGTGAACAGTATGATGTTGTTAAGAGTGACGAATGGGCTAATCTTGTACCTGAGAGAGGAGATGGAGGTCCAACAATGCTTGGAAGAACAATGACAGAGGAGCAGAATAGTAAGAAATCTAAATCACTAAGGAAGTTTCATGAGAATGCTTCTGCTGAATATAAGAAAGAGAGAGCAAGAAAGAATAGTGAGTGTCATGAGAAATATCGATACTTTACACCAGCAGGAGAGTTTACTAATGCTTATAGGGCTGCAGAGGCTAATGGCTGTTCAAATGTTACAATTATTAATAGATGTGTTAAAGATACCAAAAAACCCATACAATCCAAGAAGTATTGGAAGTATGGGTGGAAAGGAAAGACTTGGGAGTCTTTAGGTTGGAGTTATGAGTTACTAAACTGACAGGGCCATATCCCAAACTAAAAGGTGTAAACGTGGGGAGAAGTTAACATGCATTGATTTAGCATATTCAACAACTGCTTCAGCATTCTCAATATGTTCTTTACGTGATCCAGCTACAGGCATAAACCAAATACGTTCGCGAGGAACATTAATACCATGCTCATCTTCAACATACTTACGCCAAATCTCTTCAATATCTGCTTTAGGGTCATTAATAACAAACTTAAAGCCAGAGCCAATCTCTTTATGATACTTGAGAACCTCAGGCTTGTAAGTCTTCTCTTCTGGATCACCATTAGTAGTTAGCTTAGGTGATGTAGTGAAAGTAGCATTATACAACCACCGCCACTTTTCATCAGGCATAAGAGTAGCATTAGTTTCAAAGTCAATCTTTGGAGTAAAGTCATACTTATTAACAAAGGCTGATACAAGCTTAAGTAGCTGCTTCTGTTGGATAAGAGGCTCACCACCAGTAAGTTTCCAAATCGTTCCCTTCTCAAGCTTTTCAATCCAATTATTCTCTTCCATCATAGTGAAGATCTCATTGAATGTCATCTTATTCTTTACACTCCAAGATACGAAAGAGTCGCATCCATGTGGTGAATCTTCAGAAGCAAAACCAACACAAGTTAAGTTACACATTGCCATACGCATAAACAGAGAGCGCTGGCCAACATATTCACCTTCCCCTTCTATCGTGTAAAATATCTTATCATCAGAGAGTATTAATGTTTCTTTATCCAGGTCCATCATATATAGTATACCACTGCATTTAAATTTTTCAACTAAATCACCAAAACTATAGTCAACTAATTAGTTAGGATTTTAACATAAAGTTACTTAAATACCTTTATATGAGTAGACAAAACAAAAAAACGGCCTCTCATGCTGAAATTGGTGAAGATCTTTTAAATGATAACTGGCTTATGGATTTTAAAATACGTAAGCCTTTTTATTTTAAGCCAAGGCATAGAGATTTCTACAATATTCTACATGAAACAAATACTCAAATGTCATTTGTGGATGGTTTAGCCGGTACAGCAAAAACTTATATTGCCGTATATGCAGCTTTAGAAATGTTAAAAGAAGGTTTATTTGAGAAAATTGTATATATCCGCTCAGTAGTTGAATCAGCCGATAAGAGTTTAGGCTCTCTACCCGGTGAAATTGATGATAAATTTTCCCCCTATGCAATGCCGTTAATTGAAAAGGTAACTGAAATTGCCGGCCCTGGTACGTGCAGTATGTTACGTAACAAAGGCTTGATAGAAGCTATACCTGTCAACTTCGTACGTGGATTAACTTTTAATAAAACTTGCGTTATTGTAGATGAAGCTCAAAACTTAACAAAAGGTGAGCTTACTACTATACTCACACGTTTTGGTCGTAACAGTCAATACATTGTATGTGGCGATACAAAACAATCGGATGTTAGACAATCTGGTTTTAACGATGTATTTAAACGATTTAATACCGAAGATTGTGAGGAGCGAGGAATTTACACTCACAAATTTGGTATAGAAGAAATAGTACGTAGTAAGATACTAAAATTTATTTGCGACAAACTTGGCTCTTAAACCATAGAGGTGGACGTCTATTAGTCCAAACAGCAAATGGCTTATCGTGGATAATATATTGTTTATATTTATCCACGGGGTCTAATTTGTCGAAACCGGGTATTTGTCTACATGACTGATTATCTGAAATAGCTACTGCAAACTCTGTTCTGGAACCTTTAGGTAAATTTTTTGGTGGTGTTCGAAACACTTCTGCCATTTTAGTAAAGGTTAAATGAGTTCTACCATAACGTCTTTTGTATTCATTACATGACGCGATGAAATGTTCATATAGCCATTTGTAATTACCAGTTGTAGAACGACACCAAATACCTGACGGATGTTTAATATGCGATGCTTTATAAAGATGTCCTTCTAGAAATTTATCAGGATGTAACCATCGCTTGATACGACGACCGGCTTTAGTTTTGTCGTAATATTCTTTACCATCTAATACCCGATGAGCGGTAGACATAAGCTGAGCATACTCAACAATCATCTTTACGACATGCTTATCACACATCTCTTGTGCAGATATAATTGGGCAGATATTAGTTGTAAAAATATTCATACCCAATTATATCTGAGTTCCTTTAGTGCTTATTAAGATGCCATTGGTTGATAAACGAATAAAACTCGTTCCGGGTAGGACCTTCCGTTAAGAAGTCACCACTCAATCGAGCGGTCTTCATCTCACATCCATCGTGCTTAACTCCACGGAGGCAAGCACAGGTATGAGTAGCAGAGATCTCAACAGCAACACCCTTATTACCAACACACATATCATCAATAGCTTTCTGAATCTGAACTGTAAGGCCTTCTTGAATCTGAGGACGTGAAGCGTAATGCTCAACAATTCGATTCAACTTAGAAAGACCTACAACCTTACCAGTAAGAGAAGGTATATACGCAACATGCGCTACTCCTGTAAAGGATAGGTGATGGTGTGAGCATAAAGATTTTACAGGAATACCTCCTTGAAAGACCATACCATCATAACCATCTGAAGGGAAGGCAGTAATGCGAGGTGCTTCATCGTAACATCCTTTAGCCAAGTCATTTACGAAAGCCTTAGCAACACGACGAGGAGTATCTGAACTGTTAGGATCATTACGCCAATCAATACGTAGTGCGTCTAAGTATGCTTCGTAAGCTTTAGTAGCATTTTCAATCACCTCAAGCTTCTCTGCATCCGTAATAGGCATATTAGAGTTAGCAGTAGGTAATGTTGGTTTCTTATCTGACATACAATCGTATTATAACATATTGCATAATCTTATCAACTAGATACTGCGTAATTAATTTATTTTAAACTTTTTTCGTGAAACACTTGATTTTAGGTTCTCAAATGAATAAATGGATTGTAGAGAATGTACAGAAGAACCTATTTCTCAGACTTTCTAGAGATCAGTAGTATAGAATAATTAAACTAAACAGTTGATTTATACATTAATTCAGGCTATCATATATTATATGAAATTTACTAGTAACAAAGTAATTGACTTAGGTTCTGCTGCCTTTAGACAGTGGAGATCTACTCACAGTCATTGTCAGTTTCTTCATGGTTATAGGCTTACAGCAGATATTACATTTGAATGTAACGAGCTAGATGAACGTAATTGGGTTATGGACTTTGGTGGTCTCAAAGATCTTAAAAAGACCTTAGAGCATACCTTTGATCATAAGTTAGTTGTTGCTGGTGATGATCCTCAACTTGACTTATTTAAACAACTTAATGAAGCTGGTGTTGCTGAGTTAGTTATTTTAGACGGTGGTGTTGGTTGTGAACGCTTTGCAGAATTTGTTCTTAAGACAGCGGATACGTTTGCTGACGAGGCTACAGGCGGTCGTGTAAGAGTACAAAAAGTGCAAATTAACGAGCATGAAAACAACTTTGCAACATGTTATAGAGAGAGTGATGAAGTTAAAGTTTCTTTTATTGAAACACAAGCTAGCACTGAACCTATTCAATTAGAAGATATTCATGGACCAATTGCAACAGAATCTGCTTCAGTTGCTACTGAAGCACCTACAGCTCCGGTACAAAATCCTCGAGCAGCTCCTATTGGTAATAATGGTACAAAAACCAAAGGTGGTTGGTTTGATGGTACTACATGGGGATAATTTCAAGCGGGTGTAGCTCAGTGGTAGAGCGCAACCTTGCCAAGGTTGATGTCGTGAGTTCGAATCTCATCACCCGCTCCATTATAAAGCCATCTTAGCTCAGTGGTAGAGCAGCTGATTTGTAATCAGCAGGTCGTCGGTTCAAATCCGACAGGTGGCTCCATAATTAATTATCAATACTGACTTCTATATTTTTGTCAGCAATATTTTCTTGACTTACATCTATTAACGCGTCAAGATCTTGTTGAATGAAGTCCTTACCAACAAGTATCTTATATAGATTTGAAGATCTGTTACCTACCGAGAAGGGTATACCCGTAAATTCTCTTTCACCAATCTTAAAATCTAATTCAACAACTGGTCGGTGCTCCATATTACCAGCACCGACATTAATAGTTATTTCACCTTTCTTAGGTAGTAATAAGGTTTTACCATTTATAGTTCGAAAGAAAACCTTATTACCCTGTTCTTGAATATCTTCGCCATGCAATACATTGTAGGCACCATTACCAGAATCAAGTTTAGCTGGTACTTTACCAATACCATCAATATCAAAGAACTCAATGAGACCTAAGACAGACTTTTCCTCAATGTACTGCAAAAATGTTTTCATGATCAACTGATCTATTTACTATCGGGTCACTCACCATCTTCCATGGCATCCTCATAACCTGTGTTATGCATTGAATGTCCATTCACGTCATAGTCGAGTTTGTGGAATACTGAACCGAGATAGTCTGCTGCTTTAGTAATTTTAGATGCAGTCCAGCCCTCTAATGCCGGCATACCTTGAAGCAATTGCGATAAACCATTAGCATATTTACCAATCTTAAAAAGTTCAGCCATAGCCATATTTACTTCTGAATCATCCGGATGATTTTCTTCAGCTGGTTCTGGTACATCAACAACAGCAACCATTGGTACATTTTCATCTTCGTAATCCTCATCAGCATTAAGCTCGCTTTCAACGCGTTGAGCGTCTGTTTCTGGAGCTGCTGCAGCAATTTGTTCGTTATCCTCTGATCGTTTAAACATAGAGGCATAAGACTCTGCAATCAAAGAAGCATCATTAAGCTTAGACTTCATGTATATATTTATGCTGACAAGATAGCTTTTATAGCATCTTTATCAGTTTCAGATACCTCTTCTGGAACAAAATAAGCAATTGCTTCGTCTAAGTTATTAGCAATTAACTCTCTCGTTTTGGTACCTGAAATACCTTCTGCTTGTAATGGAATCTTTGTAACACTTACAAGAGGGTATTTATCAGCATTCTTTTCAAAGTATGAATAACGTTTTACATCTTCATCTTTATCTCCTGCTCCAACAATAATTTCAACATCTTTATTTTCATCTGCATAATCATAAACTGATTTTACAGGTGAGATAGGAGCTAACATAACTTCAACAGGTTTATTAGCATATTTTGAGTAAATATCCCAAATTGCTTTTGATTGTTCAGCTGTAATACCGTCTCGATCTTTATTACCAATAACGACGATACCTTTATCAGCATCTTCTAGAAGATATAAAAACGCAGCAAAATGCCCTTTTGTAGGAGGCTTATAACCACCAGGCATGAGAGCTATTCTCTCTTTGTCTCTTAAGTGCTCTCCGTCTTCGTAGTATTCTCTAAATGTAATCATTTGGTAATAGGGGTAGATGTTTGACCTCCACTAAAATTAGCCCGACTAAATTCTAATCGATCGACAAGCTTAACTGCATCCCCTTCTTTACTTACTGCAACATATCCTTCTGGATTAGAAGCAGAGAGAGTACCATCACCATTATCCAAAAAGTGCTTTGTATTGTAAACAGCATTATTATATTTGTTAACAAATATTTGCTTAGCTTGAGATAAAAGCTTACTTACTTTAAACAGATTAACAATATCTGTTTCACGTGATTTAATATCAGCAAGTTTCTTTTTAAATGCTTCGGTAATTCGTTCTTTACCAGTTTTAGACTTACGCTTGGCAATTTCCTTTTCCATACGACCCTTCATCCAGTTCATAAATCCTTTATATGAACCTTCTGCATCTTCTAAAAATTTACCCTCACGAATTTCGGAATTAGCATAAATGTTAAGTAAATCTAGCGGAAGATCTTTATATTTAACTTTGATACCGTCAGCTGTCTTTGCTAAATCCCTAACTTGTTTGGCTTCATCCTTTGTAAGAGTGACTGTGCCAGTGGCATCAGTAAACACTGCGTCGTCAACCCATACACCAGGAACCTTCTTAAGACCTTTAACGTTAATGCCATACTTAGGAGGTGAGTTTAAATCATCATAACCGGTATGAAAAACAATACCAAATACTGAATTAGCAATCTCTTTACCTAAATCTGAGTCAGCTTCAACAGCGTACTTGATTGTATTAGGTTTAAATGCGATATGTTTAACGCCATCCTGCATTACTGTCTCAAGCATTGATGAATCAAACATGAAATCACCTTGTAAAATACCTTTGATACCCAATTTCGGTAAGTATTTGAGGGCTTTCTTAAGTTTATCAGCAAGACCTGGTGCATGACCATGATTCATTTCAATATCTGCATCAGTATAGTTGATTTTAGGTTCATTATTAAAGATAGACTTAGTACCTACGAAGAATTTACCGGTTTCTGGGTGCTTTCCAGCGAAAATAGCAGGTGCACCATCCCATTTCACTGAAGTATTAACACTTCTCTTGGATTTACCTTGTAATTTAGAGAGAAGATTGCTAATCATGTTACGAGCCACATCATACCCCTTCTCACCCTTGGTTAAAACCAGTTCTTCCAGGTGGGTTAGGTGGGTATTCGCCTTAGCCTCGGTGAGAAGTTGTGAATTTTGGTAATATTCCTTAAATCTTTCCATTCAATTAATTATATTAGAGTTCCTTATTTGAGTGTTAGGTTATAACCACCACGACCTCCGCCGGTATTAGGAGATATCCCGATTTCATTAATATTACTTAGCATATCTTGTACTGTCCTTGCTGCATTTTCCGGGTAATCATTACTATATGGACCGAAAGTAAGCATATTAAAGTTTTCCTTATTAAAGAGAGTAAACCATGTAAACTTTTGATCGTCTTTTTCTTCATTATGATATTCATTAATTTGCATAGCTGCAGCAATTGCTTTTGCAACTTCACCCTGATTACCACTTGCACTATCTAAAGCTTTTTCAATAATAGGTTTAACGACATCAGGTTGAGATGCAAACATCAACAAACCTTTAAGCAAGGTATCTTTATCTGCTGAATCAAAAAAGCGATTCGAAAGAGCACCTTCCTTTTCATTACGCTGTTTAATCTGATCTTGAAATTCTGCTAAATATTCATTTACTGATTTACCATCTTTAGCCTTAATATTATCAAAGTATGCTTTACCTTTAGTATCTTTATAAACAGATTTAATTTTTGATTCAATATCTTGATCACTATTAATATTTGCAATAACACGTTCAGCTACACGTTGCTGTGCAACCGGTAAGTTTGAAAAGTCAAAATTTACAATACCTTCTAAAACAGCATTTGCAGTATCAGCGTTAACCGGATCTGTGAGTTGTGATGCTTGGGTAAATTTATTAAAATTGCGAATTAAACTTAAAGTCTTTCCTTTACCGGGACGCCCTGCACCTGCTTTGAGCTCAACTAACTGACCGTTTGGTAAGGCAATATCACCTTCACTTGGATTTTTACCTTCTGAGAATAAAGTTAATACAGCTTCACCTGGACCGACACCAACGGCACCTTCTTCAAATGTAATATAAGCAATTTTATCAACTGCATCTGAATTAGTTACAAATTTAAACCCTCTACTAGCTCCAAGCTTATCGATATGCTTTTTAAAATTAGTATTGCCTTCTTTTAAAGCATTTGCCAAGGTATCTAATTTATTAGCATTCTTTAACGAAGTAAGAGATTTAACTTCATCATAAAAGGAATTACGGACTCCCTTGTTATCCATTTGAATTGACTCATTATAAATGGAATTTAATCTAGCTTCTAGGGCAAATTGAGCAGCTTCTGTATCCCAACCCGCAGCTGCAGCCCATTCTTTAAGATCAGGTGATTCTTCTGATTGCTGAAGACGCATTAATTTACGTGCTTCGGTATCATCCATTTCAACAGTCTGAACATTACCATCAGCAAACTCAATACTAACTTTAGCTTCGTTAATTCTTACAACGTTATAAAGTTCCTCTAATCTATAACCCCTAACATCAACTGAATCTAACGAGATATCCTCGTTTAACACCTTAGCTGCGTATACTTTCTCTAGATCATTCATATTCCGGTATATAGCTGCTGCTTATGCTTGTGCAAGTGTATCTTTTAAATCATCTGGACCAATTTGTACTAAGCTACCAATTGTCTCAATAACCTCCTTTGGACTCTCATCTACTTTAGATTGTAAATTGACAGCTGTTTGAGCCCCGCTATCGTCAGGCTCATGTAAAAAAGCTTTAATTAAGAGGTCTGCCAAAAATTTTTCACCTTCTGCAGAAACAGACTCTGGTGCTGGTGGTTGCTCTTCGATGTCTGTTGCATCTGGAGATTCCAAATCAACCTCTTCAGTATACAGAGCTTCGTACTTTTTAAATATGTCTAAAGTTTTCATTATTAAAATTCTTTTGCAAATTGCTTAACTCTTTTAGCAACCTTGTTATACATATCTCCCACAGCCTTTTCAACATTCTTTTTAGGATTACCTATACCGGTAAGTCGTCTCCTAGGGTCATTTATGCCGGTAATTTGCTCTGCTGCTTTTAAAACCTTACCTGCTTCAGCTACTTTAGCATCATCAACTTTAAGTTCCTGATCTTCAACATTAACAAACTCTTTAACTTCCAGCTTTACAATACGACCATCCGGAAGATGTATCATTATATCTTCTGATCGTTGATCAGCATCACACCTAATATCTTTTTCCATTAAACAACGCTGCACAGCTCTCTTGGCAGCAATCTTTTCATCTAAATCTAGATCTGGGGTGTTCTCTTCAATAAGATCAAGAAACTTACTCATGTTAATATTTAATGTATTAGCGATAATTTAACGTTATTATTTTTTGTAAAGTTTTTCTCTAATACCGTAAGATTTTGCTTTTTAAGAAAGGATTTGAACTTCTTCCAAGATATCTTACTTGTATCAACCGGTACGTATGGATAATATTCACAATCCCCTTTTACAAAATCTTCAAAAGATTGATCATTCACTATAAACCGTGATGGTAGAGAGTTAAATATAAGTCTAACTAACCTAAATTCAGAATTATTACCCGGTTGTTGCTGATAATAAAAACATTTTTTATGTTTTGACTCTTTACAAACAAAGAATATCTGAGTAAGAATAAAATGTATGTTAAGATTCTTTTGATCTTTAGCAGAAAGTTTAGTTAACTCATTATTAGCTACGTAATATTGATAATCGTTATACGCTACATCTAAATATGGCCGTAAATTGACATATTCAACGTCATTTATTAGGTCAAAATAGTTTTTCATTACCAGTTTACCTAATTGTATGATTGTTCCTTATGATAGCAATAATTTTGGTGGCGCTTGTGTAAATTTCACCTTACCTATACGTACATTCAGAATACCATTATAGTAATCTTCACGTAATAATGCTTCAGATTGAAACTGGTAAAATGTTTCCATATATGCGAGTTCGCTTTTATTACCACAGCTACGAATTATCTCAAATTTAAATTTATTCTTACCATACTTCTCAATATCTGCATTTAATCTATCTGATGAGCCGGTATAGGTTTTCCAATCTGATTCTCCTACAATGATTCTTTTTCGTTTCTTACCCTTCAACGGAGGTCTTTTGGTTTTCTTTTCGATTTGCTTCTTACCTATATATTTCATACCATTTGTAAGATTTGTAATAATATAAACAAACCCGAACGGTAACTCATCCCATTGCTCCTTGCAATTCCAATGACCTAAATCAAGCATTATTAATTTCGTAACAGTTGCAATGTGGGCAATCCGAACCACACTTACATTCACTTACAGGTTTACCACAGCAAGCATCTGGACACATTGGCTCTTCTGCATCTTCGTCTTTCTTTTTTCTTCTCTGTACCTTTGGCTTACGCTTTTTATATTTACCGAATAGGTTTCGAGCATCTCCAGGAGCATAAAAATCGCTAGAGTTAATGTTACTTGAAGGGGAGAAACCACCCGTACTACCAACCCCTGCATCACCTGTAGTCATCTCTTCTAGATGCTTTTTAAAATAACGAGCAAACTTACCAGTTGATTTTTCCATATAGTTATTTAATCTATGTATGTGGAATTGCTAAAAAAGTATTTTGAAGAGGTTGGTAAAGATCTCGTACTTGATGATTTCAATATTAAGGAACAGTCAATGCGCTTACCTGCGCGTAAGCACTATTGGGTAGCTCAGCTTATCAAAGCTAAGATTGAACGTAATCAAACGTTTGAAAAGAAGAAAAAACTTAAAAAAGATATTACAAAAGAAGTAATTGCAACATCACCTGTAAAGTTATCTCAATCAGCAGCTGAGCAAGCAGCTGAGAGACATGAATCACTCTCAACACTTACTTCTAAGATAAAGGAATTAGATCTAATAATTGAATACTTGGAGAAGGTAGAAAAGACAATGTCTCAAATGGGCTTCGATATTAAAAATGCTGTTGAAATTATGAAGATGGAGCAGATGTAATGATAGAGTTTGACTATAAAGGACCTACTGCGAGACAATCGAGTAAGTTAATTATAAGATGTACTAATACAGATTTGTTTGATAATATTCGCGAACATTTTTCTGTAGAAAATACTGGTGCTCGATTTGCAAGAAGATATGCTCGATTTGCTCCCAGACGTAAATATGTTATAACCCCGACTGGAACATGTGAGTTGGGATTATATTGGGAAGTGCGACAATACCTAATAAAAAATCAAATTAATGAAGAGATAATTTTAACAGATAAATTATCTAAAGCTATTAAAGTTGGTATTGAGGCCGATTTATTTGATAATTTTAAATTTACATTGCGAGAATATCAGGAAGAAGTAATACGTAAGGCTATGAGACTCGGTACTGGTACTTGTGTGCTCGGTACAGGGGCAGGTAAGACATTTACTACAGCAGCATTGATTGAGAACTTCTTTAGAGTTTCAAAAGATAAAGATACATTCAAATGCTTAATGCTTGTACCTGATTTAGGTCTAGTAACGCAAACGTATGAAGAATTTTTAAATTGTGGTACTACATATAAACTCACAAAATGGACTGGTAAAAATAAGCCAGATTTTACAGCTAATGTAATTGTTGCAAACATAGGAATTATACAAAGTAGATTTGATGATAATGATTGGCTAAAATATATTGATTTACTTATTGTTGATGAATGTCACAAAATTACAGCAGGTAATAAAATTTCAAAAATAGTACAACAAATTAAAACTCCTAATAAGTTTGGTTTTACTGGTACCCTGCCAGAAGATCAGCTTAATAAATGGTCTATTATTGGAAAGTTAGGCCCAGTTATTTACGAAAAATCATCATTTGAATTAAGGTTAGAAGATTATCTTACCAATGTTAGCGTTAAAATTTTAAATATTAACTATAGTCCGAGACCACACTTTAGAGGACCTACTGGTTACAGAGATGAACTCGAATATATTTACAATAATGATAAACGAAATGATATCATCAAATCCCTTGTTAGCAAGTTGTCTGCTAATACTCTTATCATGGTTAACCATATTGCTCACGGTGACGCTATTATGGAGTGTCTCGAAAAAATTGAAGGAAAAAAAGTTTACTTTATTCAGGGTTCGGTCGATGTTGAAGAACGTGAAAAAATAAAAGCAATAATGGAGAGGGAAACCAATGTTGTAGTTGTTGCTATTAGTGCAATCTTTGCAACAGGAGTTAACGTTAAGAACTTACATAATATTATTTTTGCGTCAGGGGGTAAGAGTTTCATTCGTACAGTTCAATCGATTGGCCGAGGTCTTCGTAAGCATGACTCAAAGGATAAGCTTATTATTTTCGATTTATGTGATCAACTTAACTACGGTATCGCACATTGTGACAAGCGTAAGTCAATTTATAGTAAAGAAAAAATACTGTATAAAGAAGTGGATATACGGTAAAACAATTATATAATATTGTAACATGTCAAAAGAGGAATATTATATAAAACCAAAGGAGTTCAAAGATAGTTTGCGTAAGTACTATGACTCAGATATTTTGACTGATGATCTTGCTGAAAATATCAAAAAGATTGCTTATGGATTAAGCTATAATGGATCTTTTATTAACTATAGCTATAAAGATGATATGATTGGAGATGCATTGATTAAAATGTACTCTGCACTTAAGTATAAAAAATATAAGTTTGAGACTAAGTCAAATCCATTCTCATACTTCACAACTATTGCTTATCATGCGTTTATTAATCGTATCAAAAAGGAAAAAAAGCACCATCAAACTATTACTTCATATAAAGAAAAGGTATACGAGGAGTATATGACCGATCCTACTAATACACATGGAACGGTGTATGTGAAGCCTATTGATGATGATTCCGACTATTAAAAAGAATAAGGTTGCTATCTTTAGTGACTTACACCTTGGTGTACACTCTAATAGTTCCGAGTGGCATAAGTATGCTATTGAATGGGCCAATTGGTTCCGAGAAGAATGTCGCGATAAAGGTATTAAAGATCTTATTTTTTGTGGTGATTGGCATCACAATCGTTCAGAAATATCCGTTAATACACTACAAGTATCAGCGGATATTTTAGATATGTTTGAAGAGTTTAATCTAATTGCTATTACCGGTAATCATGATATTTACTACAAACATAGAACAGATGTCAATTCACTATCTATTTTTAAGAATAGGAAAAACGTTACTATTCTAGAACAATATCAAACATTAGAAGCATTTGATAAAAAGCTTTCTTTCTGTCCGTGGAATACCCCTACAAAAGTTATTGAAAAGAGTGATGTAATATTCGGCCATTTTGAGATTGAAACTTTCAAGATGAACGCTTTCAAGGTTTGTGAGGAAGGTGTTCGGGTTAAAGATCTTCTCAAAAAATCATCTTTAGTAATATCAGGTCATTTCCATACTAGACATGAAAAGCAATTTGGAGCTGGTACAATCCTTTATGTGGGCAATCCTTTTCAGATGGACTTTGGTGATGCTGGTAATCGAAAAGGTTATCATATTTTAGATTTAGAAACTTTAGAGTATGAGTTTTTTGAGAATAATGTTTCACCTTGTTATGAAAAGATTACACTTAGTGAGTTAGTTGAAGAAGGGGACATTACACCAATTGTTAAAAACAAAATTAGTAACAATATTGTTAAGTTAAAAGTAGATAAGAATATTTCCCAGGATGATATGGATATTCTTACTGGCGTGTTTAACAAGTTACAACCAGAACAACTATCTATTGACTATGATATTAACTTTAATCGCATCTTAGATAATCGCGATGATATTGAGGACTTGTCAGGAGTAGATGTAGAACAAGCTATTGAAGAGTTTATTGGAACGATGGATTTAGATGATGCCAAGTCTATAATTGAATATACGTTAGGTTTATACGAACGTTGTAAACGATGAAGCAGGTTAATTTTAAGCGCGTTGCTATCCAGCACTTCTTATCCGTTGGGGAAGAGCCAGTAGTTGTAGACTTTAGTAAAGGGTTACATGTTATTACTGGTTCAAATAAAGATAAGCCAGATAGACGTAATGCAATTGGTAAGAGTACTATTGCTGATTCTATTTATTTTGCAATATTTGGAGATACTCTTCGGGAGTTGAAAAAAGATCTCATACCAAACAATATTACAGGTGGTAAGACTCATGTAGAGTTGGATTTTGAGGTGGTCAATGCAAAAGAAACGAATACATATAAAGTAGTTCGTCACCTTAATCCTTCAAAGGTTTTTATTTTTAAAGATGGGGTAGATGTAACTCGGGATAGCATTTCAAATACTAATAAGTTTATTTGTGATGTAACTAGCGCTACACCATCTATCTTTCAAAACTGTGTTATTATGACTGTTAATAATGCAGTACCTTTTATGGCAAAGAGTAAAATCGAAAAACGAAAGTTTATCGAGGATATCTTTGGAATGGAGGTGTTTAGTCAAATGCTAGCACAACTTCGAGTTGAGTATAACGAACTTAAGCGTGAACATGATATTGTACAAGCTACTTTAATTGAGGTTAAGAATCAAAATAGTAATTATATTGCTCAGAAGGAAACACAACTGTCTAAACGTGCTGATAAAAAAGCAATTTACTTAGAGCGTAAAGTTAATAACATAACTGAAAAGGAAAGATTAGTAGATAAGTTAGAATCGTTTCAAGATAGGAAAACTTCAGAAATAGAGTCTGTTATTGAGGATTATAAACTAAAGCTGAATTCTGTCGACGAAAAAATAACAGAAAAAAATATTGAGGCTGGTACTAAACGAGCAGAACTGAAACACGAAAAAGCTGCATATAGTAAAATAGGTACAGATGAAGATAAATGCCCAGTATGTTTACGTTCAATGGATGATCATGACGTAGAATATATGGAGAAAGAAAAGAATACTTTAAAGCAGCGCCTTTTAGATTTAGGTGAAGAAATTAAAGTAGTTAATGAAGCGGTTACTAAAGCTAATCAAGTCAAAGCCAAAATACAAACTGCTATTCAAGTAAAGACTAATGAACTATCTGAAGCCAAGGTAGCTAATCAAGAGAAAAAAAGTATTACTCAGCGTATTGAGCAGTTAGATGAATGGTTGGGTGAACTGGAAATTGATCTTAAGCAGGTAGAAAGTACAGAAACAGATTTCGACGGTCTTATTGTTGAGTCGGGTAAACGATTAGCAGATGTAGAAGCTAAAGTTGAAACATTTAGGAAGGATCTTTCTAAGTTAGATGTTGTTAAATATGTTGTCTCTGAAGAAGGTGTAAAGTCTTTCATTGTACACAAATTGTTAGAGCTTCTTAATAGTAAGTTGCTCACGTATTTACGTAAATTAGATTCTAATTCTATTTGTATATTTAACGAATATTTTGAAGAAGAAATTACTAATGAAAAAAATAAAATTTGTTCTTACTTTAACTTTTCTGGTGCTGAGCGTAAGTCGATTGACTTAGCTTGTTTGTTTACCTTCTCCGATATGAGACGTATGCAAGGAGGGGTTAAGTATAACCTTGCTATCTATGATGAATTGTTCGATTCATCTTTCGATGAAAAGGGTATTGAGCTAGTAACTCAAATACTTCAAGAACGTACGGAGGAGTTAGATGAATGCTCTATTGTTATATCCCACCGTAAAGAATCTATTAAAGCGGTAACCGGTGAGGTTGTATACATAGTCAAAGAGAACGGTATCTCAAGAAGGGTCGAATACGACGAAGTATAATGTATCACCGAGCTTAAAGTTATGACGAGCGCGCTTAGTTAACCTTTTAATCGTTAAACCTTCTTTACTCTTCATTTGTTTAATGTTTAAGTTTGAAAAGCCAGTCTCATCCTTAAACTCGTTTGTTGTCTCCCATGTGAAGGTCTTAGCTTCTAAAGTAGAATAGATTTGAACTTTCCTTCTATTAGCTAATCCGTTATTTCTACTCCACTCTTCGGTGCGCTTGATGTTTTTACGAGCTTCACTCATTCGCTTTCGGGTCTCTTCGGTAACAACCTTACCTTTATTTGCTTCACTTACAGCTCTCTTATGTTCATCCGTAATAGTGTGACCTGTTGATAACTTTACATCACTTATTTTACGCTTAGTATCTTCGGTATGCTGCCAACCCGGTGCTCTATAGAAGTTCTTCGTATCATTAGCATTAAGCCATGTTGAACTTTTTACTGCATCTATACGTTTAAGAACTTTAGTCTCCCAAGCACGTGCATTCTTACCACATTTAAATACTTTACGAACTTGAACTACATCCGGCTGCCCGTTCTCTTCGATAAACTCTTTAACATAATTAGATGAAGTATAATAACTTGTCCATAAGGTATCCGGTGAAACACCATCTTTGTATCTAACACCATAGTAAAACTTATTTAACTTTGTCCATCCAATAAGATAACAAAAAGGCATCGTCTTCATGTAAGTATTTATTCGCACAACATCTATTTAGAGAAAGTAAATGAAAAATAAGTTAAAAAAAGAAAATGGCATTTCACGTAGAGTGGCTTATACTGAACTTTAGAATAATTAACTGTAATGATCGGATCATCACCCTTTCCACAACCATTTGGTAGTCCCATAGCGAAACCATTTGGTATGGCCACACCGCAACGTAAGGCTAAACCAGAAAGACCTAGAGAAGAAGGCATGCCCAGATTTGTTAATTACTTAGCAGACTATTCTGGTTGTGGTCATTGGCGTATTTTATGGCCAGAGAATGTCATTAATATGACGCAACGTGGTATTAGTCAATCGACGACTGCTATGGTTGCAGAACCTAGATGGTATCAAAACGTTAAGGCAGTTAAACTTCAACGTCAAGCGGCACCAGCGCAATTGGAGTTTGTTAAGCATTTAAAAAAGATTCAACAGGATCACGATTTTAAAATTATTTATGAAGTTGATGATGTTGTATTCCGTGAAGAGATTCCTGATTATAATAAATTTAAATTTGCCTTTGATACTGATGAAGTGAGAAAGACCGTAGTAGATATTATGGATTTATGTGATGAAGTTACATTAACTTGTGATTTTATGCGTAAGCTTTTCCAATCTAAACTCACTAATCAGAAGGTTACGGTGATTCCAAACTTTGTACCTTACAACTGGATGGGGTATTTATTTAATCGTAAGCGTATACAAACTGCATTTGAAAAGTATAAACAGAAGCCACGCATTTTATACACAGGTTCTGGTGCACATTACGATGTTATGAATAAGACAGGTGGTAAGGACGATATGTCAGCGGTTAATCACATTATTCGTAAGACTGTAAATAAGTATCAGTGGATTTTTGTTGGTGCATACCCACCACCGTTAACAGATTTAGTCAAAGCTGGTAAGATTGAATTTTATAAATGGAAATCACTATTAGAATATCCGCAATTTATTACTAATCTAGACCCACAATTAATGGTTGCTCCGCTTACAGTAAATAACTTTAATAACTCTAAGTCAGACATTAAATTTATTGAAGCGTGTACGATGGGAATACCATGCTTATGCCAAGATATGCATACCTATTCGAATGCACCTGACGATCTTAAATTTAGTACGCCGGAAGAGTTTGAAGAAAAAATTGACTGGATTGTAAACTGGAAAAACCGTAAACGGTATTTTAATAATATCGGAATGCTTCGTGAAGTTGGGGTTAATCGTTTTCTTGAAAAAGCAGAAAACATCGGAGCTCATATGGAAGCTCTTACAACACCTTACGGTTCACCGGAACGAAAGTATCTTAAGAAGTGGAATCCTTGAGGAACTTCGTTATAATGATATTAGATGTATCGTAACGTAGTATATAATGGCCGTGAAGGTACGGTCACTTTATTTGGTTGGAATGAAGCCGGTGATCGTATTCGTAGAGAGTGTTCTTTTGAGCCTTATCTCTATACGGAAGATCCTCGTGGAGATAAGACTTCTATTTTCGGTACAAAGGTTAAAAAGAGATCATTCAATACCGGTTATAACCGATATAAATTTCTTCAAGATTCTGGCGTAAAGCGTGTTTTTGAGAACTCACCACCAGCTCAGCAATTTCTTCTTGATATGTATTGGGAAGAAAACGAAAAGCCTGAGTTTAACAGTAACCCTATTAAGTACTGCTTTCTTGATATCGAGACCTACTCCGTCGATTCGTTTCCTGATGTAGATGATCCTACTCATGTTGTTAATGTCATTACATGCTGGGATAATTTTACGAAGAAGTTCCATACGTTTGGTATTAAGCCGTATACAGGTAAAGGTCGCGATGATCTTAACTATGTATATTGTAAAACTGAACGTGAAATGTTCTTAGAGTTCCTTAAATATATTGAGAAACAACATCCAGATATCTTGAGTGGTTGGAACTCTGAGTTTTTCGATATACCTTATATTGTTAATCGCATGGAGCGTATTTTAGGTCAGGAATATGTTGATAGACTTTCACCATTACGTAATGTTTACTTCAGAATGCGACAAGGGCAGTTTGGTCGTGAGCAAAAGCGGTATTATTTCGATGGTGTTGCTAACCTAGACTACCTCGATGTGTATAAACGCTTTTGTCTTAAGTTGCGTGAGTCGTATAAACTTGATGCTATTGGTGAACTTGAGTTAGGTCAGAAAAAAATCGATTACGAGGGGATGGCTCTTCATGAGTTAGCTGATCAAGATTGGAATAAGTTCATCGACTACAACATTCAAGACGTTAACCTACTTGTTAAGCTGGAAGAGAAGCTTCAATACATCCCTTTACTTAGGATGTTGTCTTACGTTGGTTTAACTACTCTTGAAGGTGCTATGGGTACAATCGGTGTTATTAACGGAGCGTTAACTATACGTGCACGTAAACGTGGTGAGGTTATTTCAACGTTTGTTCGTGGTGGTAATGATGGTCATAAGAACCCTGGTGCGTATGTTGCTGAGCCTAAGCGAGGTTTCAAAGAGAATATCGTGTCTTTCGATGCTAACTCGCTATATCCTAACGTGATGATCTCTCTCAATACTTCACCTGAGACTAAGGTTGGTAAGGTTGAGAAGAATGATGGTAAAGAGATTACTATTCAGCACAACTCTGGTAGGCTGTTTACATTAAGTAAAAGAGACTTTGTAAAGTTTCTTAAAGATGAAAAATGCGCATTATCGAAAGCTGGTTTCTTATTTAGTCAGAAGAAGCGTGGTATTATTCCTGAGTTTCTTGAATATTATTACAACCAACGCGTTGAGATTAAGAAGAAACTTTTCACTAATACTAAAAAGCTTAAAAAAGACCCAGGCAATATCGACCTTAAGTACGAAGTGGAGCGCCTCAATACCCAACAAATGGTCATCAAGATTTTGATTAACTCTTGTTATGGTTATATGGGCAACAAAAATGCTCCTATTGGGGATGATGATATTGCTGCAAGTGTTACTCTAACGGGCCAAGCCGTTATTAAGTATTCTAACGAATGTCTTAAAGACTTTATTCGAGATGAGGTTGGAGCTGATAACATAACAGCGCATGATCTAGAGGAATGTATTGTTTATAACGATACCGACTCATCTTATATTTCTATCGCACCTCTAATTAAGAATGGTGTTAAGTTTTGGGAAGATCAATCTAAAGGTCTTATTCATCAGGAGACGTATGATAAAATTCAAGAGATTGAAGATTATCTCAATGAGGGTATTACTAAATGGGCTCGTAAGGCACTATTAACTGACGATCCTCGATTTGTATTTAAACGTGAGATGATTGCTGACGTGGCTACCTTCCTGCAGAAAAAACGATACGTTATGCATATTCTTGATGATGAGGGTATTAAAGAGAATAAGTTCAAGTATACTGGTGTAGAGGTTGTCCGTACTACTATGCCTAATGCTATTAAGCCTTATGCTAAGGGTATTATTGAAACTATGCTTACTACTCAAGATTTAGGTAAGACTAATAAAATTTTTAACGAAGCGTATGAGACTTTTAAAACGCTATCTCCGGAAGAGATATCTTTCGTTATGGGTATCAAAGGTTATGAAAAGCATGCTGTACAATGCCGTGAATGGCAAACAGTAAAAGGCATGCCTGTTCATTCTAAGTCAGCTTATTACTATAATCAAATACTTGAAAAGCTTGGAACAGGTAACAAATATGAGAGTATTAGTTCTGGGGATAAGGTTCGCTTTATGTATATTGAAACTCCTAATAAGTACGGTCTTCAATCAATGGGATTCAAATATGAATGGCCTGAAGAATTCAATGAACTGTTTAAGATTGATTACGAAAAGATGTTTGATAAAATTCTCTTTCAATCGATTGCTCGATTTTATGATAGTGTGGGTTGGGCTATACGTAAGCCATCTGAAAACGTTCAGACTGAGTTATTTGATTTATTCTCTTAGTTGAGTAAATAACAGTATGGCCGAAAGTTATTTAGATAGACCAGAAGACGATAATACCCCAAAAGCTCACCCAGCGTATAATAGAGGTAAATTAGCAAGTACTGTTTACTTCCTTAAATTAATTAAAGGTGCTGTGTCAGGTACAGATGTTGGTGACGGGCAAATTGCTTCACCTCAAATAGAAGCAGCACGGCGCGCTATTTTACACATGACTAATGCACTGGAGCATGCTAGCGGTAAGTCGACTTATCTTTCCAAGCAATCAGAAGAAGCTTTGGAGAAAGCTCGTGTAGAGCTTGAGAAGATTAACGTTTAAATATTACCCTCTAATGGATCGGCGAATCCATGCTCCTTACTTTGAGGCCATACTCGCCATTTAGTAATATTTTCTTCTGTAGCAAACCATCTCCAAATTTTGCAATAGCCGTCTGGATCTGATTTCAGACGGCTAATTTCTTCCGGATCAGCATCTTGCCTATACACTTCATCTCCTTTATCGTTAAAAAACGATACAGCCCAGAAAATATAATCATCGTATGGTACCTTATCGTATCCTAAATCAATACAATATTTAAACTGCTTAATAAAAGAGTTATCATAGTCTTGTTTACTAGCATATTCTGGATTAGGTGGGTGTAGTCTATCTAAAGTGTATTGTTGTATCCTTTTATCTCTAAATCTAACACCTGCAAACCTCTCATAATCACACAAACTACGGGCCTTGCCAAATCCATACTTGTTTTCACCTGACTTAAACTTTTCGTTATTAACGCCAAGTAGTTTTCTTACCCGTTTATATGATTTAAGATTATCATCTTGCCAGGTTTTACTGTCGTCCCAATGCTTAGTAGCGGTTTTTCTACCATAATGATGCCAGGCTATAAGCTGATGCGGGTAGTATATATCATACCCGTGTGTAAATGCCCGTACGGCAATACTTATTTCTTCTCCATGAAAATACATCTCTGGATCGTGTTGAACGTCTTGACTAAAGGCCCCGTCAGTAAATGCAAAATGAGCAGAATAAAATCTACCATTAACAGGCCCACCTAATCCTTTCCAATTAGGAATAGCTTCCGGGATAGTGTGGAGAGGGCCTTCATTTGCAAAATAGTTATAAGATAGCATCCACGGATCTATATCAATAGGTTTACCAGTTTCAACATCATAGGCTGGTAAATAGCTCGTAAGTAATGGTTTTGGGGACCCATTAAGCTGTAACCCAGCGTACATATTTTTAAGTTTCGTGTCCCAACCTTTAACAAACCGGTGATGTGAGTCTAATTGAAGTGTAAACTTTTCTTTATTGTAATGTTGCTGTATAAGATTTCTAGCCCAACACGCTCCTTTTGAATCTTTGTAGTCAATATTGATAATAGTAAATCTATCATCATCCATGTACTCATCTAAATTATCCCAATCATCTTCTTTGGAATGTTGCCAGCAAATACAAATATGTAGTAAATTTGGTTTATCAGCCTTAGAGAGGAGATCTTGTAACGTGGGTAGAAGTTCTCTATCTCTATATGCGGCCATTTGTACAAAAATAGTACCATTTGTATAGGCATTTTTCATAAACATACTTATACATAATTTTGGAAATTACAAGTTAGTTTTCGCGCCGCTCTTCTGGCTTGTAATGCATAATACGGTCGTGCCAAATTGGAGATGCTAATAATATTGCCGGTCTAAGTTCACCTGTCTTAGTTTGTTGATACATATGTGACATCCAGGTCTGTTCATAAGGATATTCCCAGGTAGTGTCAATAAACATTTTTTTATTGCCCTCTTTACTAACAATCATTGGCCAGTTAGCGTAATATATCTCACCATCAACATATGTTAATTCATCTAAGTTATAAATATTGTTAAATTTGGTTTTTGGTACATTAGGATCTAACCCTGAAACAGGCAATTGATCATACTCCGGCCAAAATTTAGTTCTAACTGATTGAGGTACGTTATACCAAGAGCACTGTTTATCATTATCAAAATAAACTTCAGTAAAACTCAACTTAAGGAAATCGAATTTTTCTTTAAGCATAATCCGGTGAACTAAATTGTAAATGTTTGGAACATATTTACGAAAACCATTTCTACAAAATTGACCTTCTAGTTCTGGAGGATTAACTGTCATATCATCTTCAAAAAAGAACATGTAGTCTGCATCTGAATTATGGAAATGTTCTGCAGCTGCTTGACGTCCTCCACAAATACCTGTATTACCACCTAAATTAATATATTCAAAATTATATTCTTTAGCAATTAATTGATTTTTTTCTTTGGCTAATATATCAGTCGAGTTATCCAGTAAAAACAGGTTAGGAGTTTCTAACCATTCTGGAGTTTTCTTCATAGAATCTATAGTATGTAACATTTGTTCTGGAAAGTTAAATGTGAGCATATATAAATTCGTTTTAATATTTAAAATATCTCTATCTGTATATTCTTTACTGTTAGCAAGACGTTTAAAGGTAGGTTCTGCTAGTGTTACTGCACCATCTTTTAGAGCTTGGGTAAATTTAACTATTAACCCATTACTATCTAACTCATAACGTCTATAAATATCTGGTTCGAGGTAAGACATTATAGTAAACAGGCTTTCTTCTGTGCCCATCAACCCTTCACTTAAAGACTTATCGAGTAAGCTATAATAAGTAGCATTAGCTTTAGTTAGTTGTTGTTTATGACCCCCAAATAATCCCCCTCTACATACGTACTCTACTTTAGCATTAGAGTATTCATTAATTTTTTGATAATCAAAGCCGTGTATTTCTTTATCTGCTTCATAGGCGTAACTCAAAAATATAAAAGGGTTGCTATACTCTGTAATATTATCTAATACATTATCCTCTATAAAATGACCAGCTGGAACGGTATTAGTAATACCTGCATCCAACCAATAAAAGTATTCTGTATCAAAAGGATCCCAAATAGATGCATCGTTTAACCAAAACATCTTACTCTGTACTATTGGATTGTACCATTCTAATGATGCTTGAGGTGAATCTCTCAACCACCCTGCACGTGACAACCAATTTTCGTCACTTCGTATTTTTTGCGTCCTTTCCCAGAAAGGATCATACATTCGCTTTATATCGTTTAATTCAGTAACCTTAATAAAGGTATTACTTTCATCTCTACGACTCCTTACATACTCTTCTAACTCTGATGGGACGTATATAAATAAATTTTGAGGTATTTCTAAAAATCTATCTAGAGCTGCGAGATAATTATCAAAGGATCTACCGACCCTATTAATATTCCAAAGCCCAGTTACAAGGGTCTTGTTATTCATTTTAGCTCTTTATGCGGCAAAGCCAAACAACGGAAGTAAATACGTCCTCCATATATGGTTCTAAATTATATAACTCAAAAGCTTCAGCAACGTCTTTATCAGACACTTCACACCAATCCCACACTTTGCCCCTATTGTTAGCTTCAAAATACTCTTCTGAAGGAGCGTAGTCATGTGCCATAATTATATCTCCAGGTTTTAAAAACTTAGATAAGATATTAAATTCATTTTTCTTACTACCACCATCACACAATACAATTGTAGGACCATCTTGACTAATATAATCTATTACCTCTTGACCGTGTGTATCGTTTAAATCAGAATAGGTATGGTTAAATAATTCTCTAATTCTTAAATCATAATTTAAGTTACTATTTAAAAGAATAGTTCTATCATGATCTGGTGAGATGTCATATGTACGTAAGTCACATTCCCCTAAACCTATTTCATCGAGAATATGACGTAGTAGTAAAGTAAAGCCACCGTACGATGTACCGATTTCTAAAACCCTACGAGGCTGTATAGTTTGAAATAACTCTTTAAACGGTTCTTTAATTGATGGGTGCTGCATAACAGCAACTCCGTGGTAGTTAAACCATCCATGTATTTTATTACTCGTATTATCTTCACTATTCATATGACTTGCTGGTTGTAATTAAAGTTATTTATTTGTGTCGTAAGGTAAAGCCAGCCAATCTTCTAATGTTGTTGCTTTACCGCTAATTATATCCGAAATATTATTAACCTGTGTAGTAAGTGGCTCTTTATAACATAGTGCAATATAATTTGGTATATATTTATCTAACGGTTGCTCTAAATCATAAAACCCACGTTGTATAGCGTCTTTAACTAGCTCTTTTCCATATGGAAACAAACATAGAACTTCATCAATACCAGCATGGTAAACATCAAATATATCTACATACTGTTTATCGGGTTTTGAGAAAGCAGTAACTAACGATTCCGCAAATTTTCTTGTTATAATATAAGACTGCGCGTAATTAATAGATGAAACTTGATAGCAGTTATTGCTATAATACTTTATCGGTCTTCTATTACGACCTCCAAGCCAGAATATATCCCACTCCGTGTTTAATATATCATCGCATATTTGCTTGCTATTATCTTTAAAGGCTCTTAAAAACTTACAATCATCTTCAAAAACTACCATAGTATTTTCGCCTGTGTCTAAAAACTCTTTATAAAGGTCGAACGTTGTTTGTATTAGACTATCAACTCCACAACCACTTTCACCTACGATAGCTGCTTTTCTTTTTACATCAGTAACATTTGCGTGTGATAATTCATTTAAAAAATAATCTCTTCGATCAGCTCTTTTATCTAAATTAATATATCTGCCTATATCTGCTAGCTTATAGCCGTTTACATTTACACTCATAATTTATTTTCTACTCTCTCAGCCCAACCTTTTTCTCTTGATATACCCCAATAGATAACCTTAGCAGGTATTTCTTTAGTGCAAAACATCTCTTCATATCGAATAGGTACACCGTCTGTATTAAATTTTCGCAGTCTTTGATCGTCAATATATGTTTGATGTACACCATTATTATCCTCTGTATCGAACGATACTAATATTTTTTCATAATCATCACCAGGTAACATATCTCGAGTAATATTAACTTGATGATAGTAAGACTTCAAAAAAGTGTCTTCCCATTTTATAAGACCATAATCATTCTGAATAGGGTTAGGTGCGATCTCATTATCTATTGTATATTGCTGAAATGCTTTAAGTTTAAAGTTTATACCAGCGTATTTTTCATAATCTCTTAACGTACGCTTATTACCTAGACCATATAGTCCTAAGTCATAACCATTATCTTCCACTTCTAGCAACTGACGTATTCTTGAACGGGCTATATCATTACCCTTATGCCATTGATCATCACCACGCTTATGCTGATCATCCCACACTAGCATACCGCTACGCTCTTCTCTCATTGTTGCATGCCATATAACTACTCTATGTGGGTGAAATAGATCATACCCATGGGTAAATGTTCGAACAGTTAAATTAATCTCTTCACCTGCGAAAAATATGTTAGGATCATGCCGCACCTCTTTTGCCCATTTATTTGACCCGAAAGCAAAGTGACCGCTAAGAAATCTTGCAGGATACGGCTTTTTTAAATCTTGCCAGTTAGGTGTGGCACCAGGTCTAATAAAAATTGTACCAAACGGGTAAAAGCATGCAGCATGGGACATCCATGGCTCTTGTACTCTTTCCTCTGGATCATTAAATGGATTGTACATGGGAGAATAACCTCCGATAACAGGATTATACCCATCATTTACCAATTCATCATACCAGTTAATTAAGATAGTATCCCAGTTTTTTGTAAATCGGTGATGTGAATCCAACTGACATACGAAATCTTCATTTGTTAATAGTTTATCATTAATTAAAGCACGTGCATAAGGCAGACCTTTTGCTTTCGTATAATGAATTTCCTTTATTTTAAATCTAGGATCATCTTTATATTTAGATAAATCATCAAAACCGTCATCTGGATTATACTGCCTAAAAATACCAAAGTGTATTCTTTCTGGATATTCAGCATTAGCCAACGCATCCTCGATTGTTGGTAGTAACTCGGGATCGCGATAAGCTGGTAGATGTAAGAATATAGTTCGCTTAGACACTAATGTTATTTACTAACCAAAAAAGGTAAATCAATAGTTGATCAATAAGTACTACATGTTATAATAGCAGGGTATGAGTCAAGAAATTACTACTATTGTTGATCAAGTAGGGCGTGTCGTTATTGGAGTTGAAACTGCTCAAACAGACGAAACTCTTACTTTGAAGAATCCAGTTATCGTGCATGTGCAGCCAGACCAACAGTCGGGTCAACTTCAAGTACAGACTTTCCCGTATCTTTTTATGGAGTTTATTGAAGGTGATAGGACGAAAAATGATTGGACGTTTTATAAGTCGGCTATAGCCACATCAAATGTCTCTCTCACTGATCAGATTAAGGCACAATACACTGCAATTAATAACCCAGCTCCTTCACAACCAGCTGCTACAGAAGAACCAGAGGTAATCAAGTTGTTTGATGCTGATGGTAAATAAACTTTTTCGGGTATAGCTCAGCGGCAGAGCGGGTGACTGTTAATCACTAGGTCCTTGGTTCGAATCCAAGTACCCGAGCCAATTTAACTACCGACAATTGTCGGTAGTTTTTTTATCTTGATTAATATAGATAAGTTTATACAATCGTTATATGAGTGATTTTGATAAAGATACACTAGCAGCGCTAGATTCAATTGATAAAGTAAATCCGTTCGCTACATATCTAGAAGATAGTACATTGTCACGGGTAGGTGGTTGGATTGATACTGGTAGCTATGTTCTTAATGCTATTATATCTGGTTCTATTCATGGAGGTATTCCTAAAGGTCGAGTAACAATGCTAGGAGGTGAGTCGATGACCGGTAAGACATTATTTGTTCTTAAGATCCTGGCTAATGCGCAGAAAGAGGGACTTATTCCAGTTATCTTTGATACAGAGAATGCTGTTGACCCGGAAGGCGCAGAGCGTATTGGACTTGATATTAGTAAGGTTAAGTATGTACCATGCGTGACTATTGAGCAGACACGTAATGCTTTGTATAAGTTCCTCACATCGGTTAAGGAGAAAGGTCTTGAAGGTAAGTTTATTGTAGCTATCGACTCGCTTGGTAATCTTCAATCAGAACTTGAGCATAGTCGTATGGGTAAAGAGAGTACTTCTTCTGATATGGGTAGTAAAGCACGCGCTATGAAGTCACTTATGCAGACTTGTACTAATCTTGGTGCTACCACACAGACTACTATTCTTTGTACTAACCATGTGTATGATGATCCGGCTGCAATGTTTCCATCTATCGAGAAACATATGCCTGGTGGTAAGTCAATCGTTTATTTACCTTCAGTTACTGTTCAGTTAGCTCGTAAGCCTATGAAGAGTGATGGTGGTAAGACTATGGATGCTGAAACTGCTGTAGGTCAGAAAAACTATGCAGGTATTCTTATTAGGGCTCTTACTCGTAAGAATCGATTCATTAAACAATACCTCCAAGGTGAAATGTTCCTTTCGTTCCATACAGGTCTCGATCGATACTACGGTCTACTTGACTTAGCGGTAGGAGTTGGTGCTGTTATTCAGACAGGCTCTACTTATCAGCTACCTGATGGTAAGAAAATCGGTTACTATAAAAACTTCCGTAAAGATAAGGAACTCTGGGAAGATACTATCTTGCCTGTACTAGAAGAGAAAATTAAGACTGAATGGGCTTATTCAGGAGGTGAAGGTGAAGATGATGTACCTGACGAAGTCGATGACGTAGAAGCAGTAGAAGAAAAACCAACTTCTGAGATTATGGAAGATGTATTAACTAATCAAGGTGATGAGAAGGAGTAGTAAAATTATTATTGCATTACTACTCTTAAATACTATTATTCATGTAGCGGAAATTATTATCGACTTACAACAAGCAGGAATTTTAAAATGAGTAAATTAGTATTGAGTATTAGTGGTGGTATGGACTCTGTAGTCCTACTACATATGGCTGTTGATAGAGGTTTTAAAGAGATTCATCTTATATCATATGATTATGGTCAACGTCATAAACGTGAATTAAAATGTGTAGCTGATCAGATTGAAGCAGTGAAAGCTAAAGCATCTGATTTAGTAGTCACTCATTATATAGCTGATGTTGGATTTATTAAGTATCTTGCACCTACTTCATCCTTAACTAATGAGGCTATTGATAATCCAGATATTAGTAAGATGGCAGGGGATGCTCAACCGGTAAGTTATGTACCATTCCGTAATCAGTTGTTTAATACTATTGGTTGTGCTTATGCAGAGTCAAAAGGTGCTGATACAGTTTGGTATGGTGCAGCTGAAGTTGATAGCCTTGCAGGTTATTGGGATGGTAGTAATGAGTTTGTTGACTCTATGAATGCATTGATTGCTCTTAACCGTGAGCATCGTATTAATATTGAAGCACCTCTACTTACAATGAGTAAAGAAGCTATTGTTGAAGAAGGTGTGCGTCTTGGAGTAGACTTTAGCAAGACTTGGACTTGCTACTCTAATAGGAAGGATGGCTTGGCTGATGCTACTACACCATCATCAAGTATGCGTGTAAAAGGCTTTGTTGACGCAGGGTATCAAGACCCTATTCAATACGTTCAACAAGCTAAACTAAACGAGCTATATCTATCTAAAGGATGTAAAAAGCTCTAGAGACCGTAACGACGGACCTCTTCAAGCTGCCAGTGGGTTTTAGGCTGGAAGCGCTCTTTAAAGCTAAGACTCTTTTCCTTCTTTTGTTTAGGTAGAGAGTCTTGTGCTTTTTGCTCTGTTAAATACATATTGGTGTAAGCTTCTTCTATTGCACGCTCTGCATGTTCAACAAGATATTTCTCCGTTGGGGTTGTTCGACCATTTTCGTCTACTGTACTTTCAACGATTGGCTTAACTGATGAGTACATGTCAGTAATGTAGTCAGCTGTTGTATATTTGCTTTCTGCAACAACCTCTTCATTTTCCGTTTCAGCATCTTCATAATCCGGAAGTTCGTCATCTTGAATCGTTTCAAGAACAGATTCTGTCTCATGATCAGTCAACTTGCGACCTAATTTTGCTTCCATACCAGCAACCACCGGGCGATGATCCTCTGTACCATACTCCATGAGAACGTCATCGAGCATCTTGTAAAATTCGTCACTCAAAGTTTCGTCAACATGACCTTCAGCATCATGGTAATCATCAGGTAGCTCACCGTCGCCGAGCTCTTCTACTTCTACCTGAGCCATTCCCTCTATATCACCTTCATTATCCTCTTTACTCATTGAAGAAGCTATAGCTTCACCCCTCTTACGCTCATATTCGGAAATCTTACCATCGTCATCAAGGTCTGATTTTTCAGCATCAAAACCATGATCTGGATCTTCTTGATCTTCCATTTCAATGTCTTCCATACCACCTTTAATTGCCTTAACAGTGCTAGAAAGGTATGCAGCAGGCAATTGATATTCTTCCATTGCACTGAGTTGCTTAACAAATGACTCAAGTTGTTCAATTGTGTTAATTTTTGGAGCAAACTTTTTAATTTCTGCAAGTACATCTGGTGAGATATCTTCACCACCAGGAAGATCTTCAAGCTCCTGGATAGCTTTAGCGAGTGATGCTTTTATGATAAGTTTTTCATCTGAAATAACATCAGCAAGTGCATCATCCATCTCCTTACCTGACTTAGCAGCACGGGCTTGAGCAGCTAATTCTTGAGCAGCAGCTTGAGCAGCATACTTTTCTTCACGTGATCTATTAACCCCCATACCAGAGATAAAATCATCTAATGTACTTTCAATTGTCTGTGCAATTTCATCTGACTTAGCATTAATTGCATCTTGATTATCCTGAAGAACTTTAAGCATAGCTTGCTTCTTACCGGTAAATCCTTTACCTGATTTAACCATCGCAAGTTCTTCATCACCAATTACATCGAGATTGTAAAGAAGCTCTCTAATAAACCGAATAGTATCAAGCGGGGCAGAACTTAACCCAGCTGAACGCATCTGCTTAGTGACACCGGTGGCACCAGGTACTAAAGCCTCAACGGGAGATTTACGCGCTTCATTTAATGTTTGTAACCTATTGTAGAAGTTATCAAAGGAGCTCATTGATAATATTTATAGCTGGGTAAGTAAAATACTTTAAAAAATGGTAAATAAAAGGAACTTTGTTATAATTATTATAGATTATGAAATTGAGCTACAAAGATTTCAACGAGATGAACAGTAAGGAGCTTGGAAAATTACCGGGTATTGGTAAAAAAACCGTTCGAAACATTATTGGTATGCGGCCTTTCCGTAGTAATGACGATTTATTTAAAGTCCGTGGGTTAGGAAAGAATACTCTTAAAAAAGTTGGTATTGAAAAAACCAAAAAGCAGCGTAAAAAGTGGATTGAGATTGACGAAGTACAATACCCACATTATAGTTTTGCATTTCATGAAATCACAGGTGTAATGGATTTCTTCTGGCGTATTCCACGTGAGTATAGACTTTATTACGGTAAAGAAGAAGAGAGTAAGGAACTTACCGCGCGTATTCGTAAAGATATGAATATTGAACTGGAAAAACTATAATATTAGATTAAATTATAGTATAATGTGTGCGATTTTTGGGGCTCCTGAGAAATCTATGTTAGAGGTATTGTATACCGCTAATCAAGATCGTGGGACTTTTGCAAGTAGCTACGTACAACTTACGTATGACGATCAATTTATATACAAAAAGGAAGGAGAGATCGACTTTAATGTAGTTAAGGGCTCTATGCAGGCAAAATATAACTGCGGACATGTACAAGCACCCACATCAGCCATGAGACAGTGGTCGTATGAAACATCACATCCGTTTGATACTATGTCATGGATGGTGTTTCATAACGGTGTTATTACTAACGACCGTGATATACGTAAAAAGCATTTACCGTTTATTGAGAATCCGGTAGATACATCTCTTATTGTAAATTTATTGCAGAAGTTTATGGAAGATGATCGGGATAACGCTACTAATCCTGTTAAATACATTAGACAAACGTTAGAGGAATTGTCTGGATCGTTTGCGTTATCTATTATTGATTGCGATACAAATGAATTGTATATTGCTCGTGTAGGTTCTATACTAAATTATAACAATACTGGTTGTTATTCTACTATACCTGGTAAGGGTTATAAAGAGTTAAAGGAAGGTGAGATTAGACGTCTAGATAAAAAGACGTTGAAGTTTAAAAAGGTAGGAGAGTTTAAACACGATTCACCGTTTCTATTTATTTAAGATGAATAATAAATTATTTATATGCGTCGCAACAAAGGGTAAAAAGGAGGATACTCTTCTTTGGCAGACTAAAGACAGTGATACAGAAGTATTTTTCAAAGAACATAATAAGAAACCTTTGCAGCAGGTTTACAATAAAGCAATCGACTTTGCAATAAAAGAAAATGTTGATCATATTATTTTATGTCATGATGATATAATTTTAGAAAACTTCGATTATAATAAATTAAAAGAGCATTTTAAGAATTATGATGTGTTAGGAGTAGCAGGTGCATCGCAAATTAAAGTGCAACAACCTGCTCTCTGGCATTTAATGGGCGGTGGTTTTGGTAGCGGGCATTTACATGGCGCCGTTGCTCACATAAGGGGCACGCAAAAGTCAATGACATCGTTCGGCCCGTATCCACACCAGTCTGTAATTATGGATGGTGTGTTTTTGGCTATTTCACGTAAGGCATTTAAGAAAGTTAGATTTGATGAAACCTGCCCTGCTGGTTTTCATTTTTACGATATTGCCTACACTCTTGACGCGTCATTAGCAGGATTTAAGTGTGGTGTGATTGATGCCTACGTGACGCATGCATCGCCTGGTCTTAGAGAATTTACAAAAGACTGGACAGATGGACAGCGTTGGTTTTTAGATAAATATAAAAAGTATGTTGGTAAGACTGTACAGATCTAACACTCAATAGTCACAACATCACCAACTTCAAAAGGATGCAATGTATAAGGGAATCTCTTCTTTACAGTCCATACCTTACCAAAGTTCCTAATTATGTATTGTAGCTGTATACCAAACTCCTCCTTCAACTGTTTAATACTATCAAAGTTATAAGTTTTACCCTTACAAATAAGTTTGATAGGCTTCATGTGACCAATAGCTGACTTATCTATCGCTTCCTTACTACGTGGACCTAACTTTACACCTTTCTTCATTTCACTTAAAAGCCTTTTTGTATCACTACTATGCTTCTTACCTAATTGAGAATTTCTCATTTTTTCCTTTGCTTCTTCACTATGCTTCTTCCCTCTCATACCATAAGACTTACAATGCTTTATCTGAATCGCACCTGCAATGTTCTTATTTAAAAATCTCTCATCCGTTGTAGCTCTCATCCTCGTTAATACTCTCGTCTCCCAGATAAGAGCCGCATCTACATTAGAAAACGTTTGCCTAATTTGAATAACATCAGGCTCACCCCAATTAGAGCGACACTCACTAACATACTTTGAAGAAGTAAAATACTTCACCCATAGATCAGAAGGATCACAACCATTAGCATACCTAACACCGTAGTAAAATTTATCATGTTTCCGCCAACCAATAATGTAGCAGTATGGAGTAGTCGTTTTCATACATTAGTATTTAGTCTTGCAGGTATGTTTCCTGGACAAGTATGATACTTTTTAACCCTAATATAGTTGATTCTTTAAGGTAGTTTATTATTATAAGTGGGATGGGTAAGCTAGATCTCGACTACTTTGAAAACGTATTAATGTATAATGCGTTAACAGATAGCGGTTATTTGTCGACGATTGCTGATGTCGTACAACCAGAGTACTTTAAGAGTAAAGATATTGCAAGTGTCTTTACTATTATTAAAGAGTTTACAGAAAAGCGTAATGTACTTCCTACAACAACCGAGATTAAGCAGTACTTAGTTACTGATGAGCTTAAAGAGTCGTTTAAATCTCTTGTAACATCTTTTAAAGATATTGATAAGCAAGTTAACAAGGACGAGCTTATAGAAAATACAGAACAGTTCTTAAAAGAAAAAGCTGTATACCATACAATGTTAAAAGCTGCTGAAGATATTTCAGCTGGTAATGTTGATACGTCTGTTATCTTAGATAAGTTTGAGAAGAGTTGTAATATTAGTTTAGTAACTGATTTAGGTCTTGGTGTTAAGTCTAACATCGATGACATCATTGCTGACCTTACTACTGTTGAGGATAAGATTCCAAGCACGTGGGAATGGTTAGATGATTCTTTAGATGGTGGCTTCTTACAAGCAGGTAAGTCGTTGTATGTGTTTGCCGGTGAGACTAATATTGGTAAGTCTATTTTCCTAGGTAATGTTGCATCGAATATTGCTAGGCAAGGTAAGAATGTATTGTTGATTACTTTAGAGATGTCTGAGTTACTATATGCAAGACGTATTTGTACTAACATTTCGAAAATCCCTATGAAAGAAATGGCTATCAATGGTGCTTCGTTGAGAGCTGCTGTTACACAAGAGCCTGGTAACATTTATATTAAGGAATTTCCACCATCTACTATTACTCCTAATACTATCAAAGCTTTTTGCAAGAAGTTTCAAGATAAAGGTATTAAGCTAGATGCCATTGTCATTGACTATCTCAATCTCATACATAGCCCTATAGGTAACAACTCGTATGAGAGAATTAAAAATGTTACTGAACAGGTAAGAGCTATTAGTTACGTGTTTAATTGCCCTATTATATCTGCTACTCAGTTAAACCGGTCTGGATTTGATCAAGATAATCCTGACTTGGCTACTATTTCTGAATCTATTGGCTTGGCCGCTACTGCTGACGTTATTATGTCGATCTTTCAGAATGATGAAGATAGAGACTTAGGTATTATTAGGCTAGGTATGATGAAGAACCGCTATGGTCCTCGAGGTATGACTCAGCCTATGCGTATAGATTACTCTACATTAACTATTGAGCAAGCTGATGATGTTGATTTAGAAGAGGATGATTCAATGCTGAATACATTGGCTGGACTTTCTAGAAGTATGTAGTAAATAGGTATGTGCACATCATTATCTTTACAGATACAGACTTAGACGGTGCTGGTTCGGCTCTACTGTTGAACAGGCTATTTGAAGGCCATGATGTAATTACTGTTGAGACTACTGAAGCTACTATTCTTAACGAGTTTAAAAGTAGGTGGAGTACGTTAGACCATTTTGATAAAATATTTGTCTGCGACTTATGTTTAAATGAAGAGCAAGCTATTGCTATTAATAGGGATAACGTAGTTGTTATAGATCATCATGAGTTACATGTACCATTTGTAGAGAAGTATACCAAAGCTAAATCTATTGTAACTGAATACTCTTCTTGCACAAAATTAATTGCTGATAAATTCAAAGCTAAGCTTAATTTGGATGAGCGGTTAGAATCATTAATTGATCTTATCGATAAGTATGATAGTTGGGCGTTTGATTTTCCTAATGAACTTGAACCTGCAAGATTAAATGCAATTTATTATACGTATAATAAACCTAAATGGGAAAAATTTATTGAATCGTTTAAAGATGGTTTACGTGAATATAATGTTCACGAAAAAAATTCTATTAAATTATTCTTTAAGAAATTTGCTGAACAATTGACTAATCCTAAATTTGCAGGCAATATAAAAGATTATAAAATTATATCAACGTTTGTAACATCACACATTAATGAAGTGGGTCATTATTTAGTCAATAAATATGATGCAGATATTGCAATAATGGTAAATTTAGAAAAACATTTGGTATCGTTCAGGAAAAATACTGGTTGTAAAGCTGATCTTTCAGTGTTAGCAAAAAATTTATGTGAGGGAGGAGGCTCACATAAATTAGCAGGTGGTAAGTTAACAGAGAAATTTATGAATTTTACTCAAAAATTCGAACCATTGCAATGAGACAGCCAAGTGTACCATCACCTGCAGGGGATATAACTAAGAGAGAGCTTGAGCATTTATTACTATGCTTCTGTACTTTTTGTTGCCTACTAAAAGGTAAAAAATTGTCACTCCAAAACATTTTTGTATTGGTACTAAAGGAAGAAAAAATTAGAAAACTACTTAAAACTCTTTTAACAGTTGATAATGACTTTGAAATGGTTACAATGTTTATAGAGTTTGAGCCTCAAATAGCTGAGTCGAAATACATTACTAAGTATTTAAATCAAAATAAGCGAATATTCCAAAATGATAACTGAACGAGAAAAAAGCATATATAATAGTTACTTATATGCTTCTCGATCAGCACAAAATAAACCGACACGCTTTCGGAAGGATTTTTCTAAGTTAAAAGATGAAGACTTTGTAGCGCTAAAAAAGCTTTCTGCATTTTTAACAAAACATAATCATATTAACTACAGGGATTGGTTTGCTGCACCATACGAGGTATATTCAAAAGATGAATACTTTGATCTTAAGTTTTTTAACTCTCGTAAAGCTTTGAAATGTTACTCTCTTTACATGAAAGAGAAAGAAATGTCCAATCCGGATAATGAAGACACAATAGAATCAGTTAAAGAAGGATTTAGATTTATTGCAAAATACTGCATAAGGAACTCTCTTACAATAGAAGAGTACACTAGACACTATACCAACAATATGCCTACATGCCTCTTGCATTTACAAGAACATAGGTTAAACTTTTACACATTACATGCCCTTGAAGTCGAATCTACCATTAAAGCTATCGAAAAAGATGTGCTCGATTTCATCGTTAAAGATTTCCAAACAATTTTCGTTAATACACGAACAAAATTCTATGGCTCCGCGATACTTAAATCTACGGCCAGAGATACAAAAGATAAAGTAAAACAAATAGTTGAAAATAAAAACAAGTAAAATAAAATAAAAAAAATATGAGTGCGTTTAATATGTCTATGTTCGAAAGTATCAAAGGTGCTTTGGCTTCCAGCAGTGAAGGTAAGTCTAAGTTCTCTGAGATTATGCAAACCAAGCCTGGTAATACTTATACCGTGAGGCTTCTACCTGATAGTAAGTCTCCAGCAGATACATTCTTCCATTATTATAATATGGGATGGAATTCATTTGCTACAGGTCAATATGTGCAGGCTTTGAGCCCGCAAACGTTTGGTGAGAGGTGCCCGATTAATGAAGAGCGTTTCCGCCTATCACGTACTGGTTCAGATGAAGAGAAAGAGAAAGCTTCTGCCCTTCGTCGTACAGAAAAATGGCTAGTTAACGTGTACGTTGTGGATGATCCTACCAATCCAGAAAATAACGGTAAGGTAAAAATGCTCCGGTATGGTAAACAGATTCAAAAGATTATCAGCGAGGCTATTGAAGGTGAAGATGCAGCAGAGTTTGGAGCACGTATCTTTGATCTTAGTGATGAAGGGGTTAACTTTAAAGTTAAGTGTGAGCAGCAAGGTGATTATCCAACTTATGTATCTTCTCGCTTTACCAGCGCTGGTAAGTTGAATCTTACCGAAGATCAGCAGAAAGAAATCTATAATCAGACTCATACACTTAAGGAGACGTTTCCTATTAAGTCAACCGATGAGCTTACTGAAATGCTTAATGAGCATTTTCATTGTAAAACGGATGAGCCTGTAGCTACACCAGCTACTGCAGGAGATACACCGCCGTGGTCAGCACCATCAGAACCGACTCCAGCCCCAGCAGCGCCTGCTCCAGTTGAGAGCTCCGTGGAAGATGACATTGATGAACTACTTGCAGATCTTTAATTATGGAACAGATGACACCAGAGGCTAAAGCAGCCGTTATGCAGTTAATGGGTCAAACGTACGGTCAGATGAAAAAACAAGATGAAATGCTTGTTGGATCGTCCGGAAATCTCGCACCGAAATCTACAGAAATTAAACATATGGTAGAAAATCTTGTACGTACGCCAGTAGTACCAGCTAATCAACAGCCGCCTCCACAACCGATTCCGCAACCGGTACCTGACACTAAACTTGAACCGGCTCCACCGATGCCTGCGCCAATAACACCAGAGCAGGCGCTGGCTGAACTTCAGAATATTTCACCTGCAGGGGTAGCACCACAGGCTCAAGAAGTGTATCAAGAAGAACAGGGTATGTTTGATTTTAGTGAGCCAGATAAGATTGACTTGCTAATTGAAGCGGTAAACCAAAGTAACTTGCTATTGAAAGATATTAAGGTACAATTAGAGAGCAATAATGTCCGACCAAAACGTAAAACAGCTAAAACTAAAGTCGCCGATTGACTTCGTCGCTTATTTAGATTCTTTATCCAAGATAAGTGAGAGTGCTATTGTAACGGTAGATCGCGAGAAGATGTCAAGTCTTGTCGCATCTACCGACAATACTCTTATTCTATGTGCAGAGTATGGTGTAGCATCGAGTTTTTATTCAACCCTTAACATTCCTGATGTTAAGAAGTTAACTCGTGTACTTGATACTATTAGTGATGAAGAGATTAATCTTATAATTAACTCAAACAATATCGCGTATAAAGGAAATGGTGTTAAGTTTAAGTACCATCTATTTGACGACGGATTCTTAACTAAGCCTGGGCTTAATATCGAAAAGATTAATGCATTTACTTTCGATATGAGCTTTAAGGTAGATAAGAATATTCTTAATCAGATCTTTAAGGGGTCAGTCTTTGCGTCTGAAACTAATAAGGTCTATTTCTATACAGAAGAGAAGCGTGTTGGTGAAGGTTATAGGTTAATGGCTGAACTTACTGATAGAGCGAGACATAATACAGATAACTTTACTATGTGTATTGGTCAGGTTGAAGAAGAGTTAGCTCCGATACCGATTAACTTTGATAACGTTCGATTACTTAATAATATTAGCGGTGAATTTACTGTTAGTATTAACAAAGAATATGGTGTAGTTGTATTTGATCAAGTTGCAGAAAATATTAAGCTAAAGTATATAGTTTCATCTTTAACACAATGACACCAAAACATCAAAAGAATAAACTTAAAACTGCCGGTTACTTTATTAAACGTCTTAAAGATGCGGGTTATGTTGTTTTGCGTATATTTGATAAGTATAGTGACAAAGATCCGCGCAAATGGACAATCTTGTTAGATCCTAAAGGCGCCTCCATATACATTACTTGCTTTGAAGACAGACCATTTAGAGGGGAATATTTGTTTAGCTTTGAGGATGGTAATCAGCGTTTTAGTAGAGGTTACGTGTTAAAGACAAGTTCTATTGATGTAGTAATAGATCGATTAAATGATCGTAATGTATTACAAGTTGATGATAACGAGTTCGTGACTAAATATAAAAAGAATGAGTGACGAGAGTGAAGAGTCTTCGGATAAGAGTTTAGAAGAACTTTTAAATGATGCTCTAAACTTACAATCCGATCAGCTTAAATCATTTAAAGATCAACAAGAGTTAAGAGAAAAACTGAAAAGCATAGTATCTGAATATTTAGATTCATTTTATATATTCGGATACGATATTAATGGTAAAACAGTACTAGTTAAAGGTGCAAAATCAGACCAGCAGTTTGATGCGCTAGACACATTGGCAATTAGACTATTTATGGCGGGTAGTTTAGGTAGTACTTATGGTAATGGACCAGGTTAAAATACGAGAAACATACGCTGTGCAGACTGGTGATTACGTCGGTCAAATGTTCATTGTTTGTGAAGTAACAGAAAAAGGAGTTGGATGTCTATCTGTACCAGACATGAAAAACGTGTTAGTACCTACAGATAAATGGACTCTCGGAAGGAACTCTGATATAATTGAATATGTAGAGACGTTGCCTGATGAGGTATATATGATCTCCGAAACACAGTATTTTGTAAATGAGAATCAGGAGTGATGGCCTTTAATGCCTTTTCTCCAAGCTTTACCAACCTTACCACATTCTTTTGAACAATACTTGTGATAGTCGTTCTTGAGTTGGTAGTTAGTTCTATAAACCATATTACCACATGTAGGGCAAGGAGTCTCTTTACCATTCATAAGTGAAGGTTTCTTGATACCGGTAAGTGCTGCATTAAGCCTCTCTTGATGCTCTTTAGTTCGCTTATAGTTTCTCAACCCTTCAGCAATCTTATCTTTAGTATCTTGTGTATGTTTCTTACCTGTCATCACATTGCTATGATGATCCTTTTGAGCTTGTGTCTTTGGAACATTAACAATACCCTTTGTACTAGTTGATGTGTTATTTCTATTTAACCATTCATCTCTATTAGCGAGATTCATACGTCTAATGACTTTCTCTTCCCAGCATACAGCTTCTTCAGCAGACTTAAATGTCTTACGAACCTTAATAACATCTGGTTCACCATGCCGTTCACGCATTAATTTGACATACTTTGATGATGTGAAGTATTTAGACCAGAAGGTTGATGGATTTGCATCACGGCCATACTTGACACCGTAATAATACTTGCCTTCTTTAGACCAACCTATAAAATAACAGTAGGGTAAATGATTTTGCTTCATAATTCAATGGGTTTGTGGAGAGTAGGTGGAGCTGCAACTCGCGACCTACACTTATTTAATCTAAAGGAACTCTAATACAATATAAATAGTGAAAACTTTAATTATAGACGGAAACAATTTGGTGCATAGAACCTACTGGACTGCTAAGAATCAAAGTAAGCGTCAAGGTATTGAAGATACTGAAAAAATTGCTCGTTTGCATATTTACTTCACGTTGAATGCTATCTTTTCATATACAAATAAGTTCAAACCGACAAAGGTTGTTTGTGTATGGGATGAGAAAGAAGATTATCAACCAAACGTACGTAAGGAACAGCTAGATGGTTATAAAGGTAACCGTTCAAGCGATAGTACACCCCACCATCAGAATGATCGTATTAAGGAAATGCTTTCATGTTTAGGTATAGCTTCTATCTTTCCACGTGAACGCGAAGCTGATGACATTGTAGCTTATATCTGTAAAACCTTTGAGGGTGACAAAGTAATTGTATCTGTTGATAGAGACTTTCTTCAATTAGTTGATAAGAATACTATTCTATATGATGCTATTCGCAAGCGTGAGTTTGTTCTTGAGACTTTTACTGAGGATACTGGATATAGGAAGAATGAATGGCTTAATGCTAAGTGTATGTTAGGTGATAAGTCTGATAATGTTCCAGGTATACCTCGTTTTGGTAAAGCGAAAGTACGTAAGTGGTTAGATGGTGAACTAACTCTTACTGATGAGCAAGAGGATATTTTTACAAGAAATATGGCAGTATTTGACCTTCGTGAAGTAATGTTTCATGATAGTGAGAAAGAATATTATCAACAGCAACTCGATGTTAAAGTGGATCCGCGCTGGTCTGAGTTTGTTGCATACTGTGAGGAATATGAGCTTAATAATATTCTAAAGAAAAAGGATCAGTGGCATAACATTTTCATCCTATCGAGCAAGTTGATATCTATGTTCGGCTAGTATATACTTAGTTGTGATCTCATTACCGAGAGAATATATTATTGCGAAGTTCTACGAATATGGTCGTAGTCCTGTATATAATCGTTTCAATAATGTATACCAATGCTCTTGCCCGATTTGTAGAGAATCACTAAAAAAGAAGCGATGTTATTATATTCCGGAAAATGATAACATCTATTGTCACAATTGCGGTTGGTCGAGCAAACCTCTAAAGTGGATTAGAGAGGTAAGTGGTTGTAGTAATCAGGATATTATTGATGAAGTAAAGGAGTATGACGTTGCAATCGACATTGGAAAAGACGAAGAAGTTAAACCGAAGTCACAAGTATCAACGTTACCTACCGATAGCATTAACCTATCGGATAAGATGCAGCAAGACTTTTATAGTAGCAACATAATTGTTAGAGCATGTAACCATATTATTAAGTCAAGAAGACTTAATACGGCAGTTAACAGACCTGACAATCTTTATGTTTCATTAACGGATAAGGTTCATAAGAATCGGATTACGATACCGTTTATAAATGAACATAAAGAAATTGAGTTCTATCAAACTCGAACTGTAAAGTCATCAGAGTTAAAAACAAAGCCTAAGTACTTAGGTAAGGTAGGAGCTGAAAAAACCCTATTTAATATTGATAAGGTTACCTCTAATCATGATAAAGTATATATATTTGAGGGTCCTATTGATGCTTTCTTTGTACGTAACTCGGTAGCTGTTGCAGGTATTACAGAGCGTGGTAGATCGTTTACACAACGTCAAGAAGAGCAGCTTAATACAACGTTAAAATGGTATGATAAGGTGTGGATACTCGATTCTCAGTGGGGTGATAGGGCTTCTATGATTAAATCAGAGGTATTACTCAAACAAGATGAGGCTGTATTTATATGGCCGGAAACGTTAGGTAGGAAGTATAAGGACTTTAATGATTTAGCTATTGCAGCTAATAAAGATGAGATTGGCTGGGAATTTATCCAAAAAAATACCTTCCATGGTCTGGAAGGTATTATTAAGATGACTGAAATTAAAAGATTCAATAATGTTTAGACTCCTCTAAACTGGGCGTTATCAGATTGTGCGAGATAACCTCTAAAAGACTCATTAAGTGAAGCTAACTCAGTTGCAACACGTGCAATCTTACGTTGTTCTGATTGCTTCATACGGTCAAAGATTGTATCTGCTTGAGCATTTGCTAAAACTGCTTGAACCGAGTTAGGATCTTCAGCGTCATTTAACATTTTAAGAAATTCGTCGCCACTTGAAATCCAACCCTTTAGTGTATTAATCTGAGCTTCATGAATTTCAGCAGTAGCTTCAGCAGCTTTAATAGCAGGATCTTGAATATCGGCAGTAGCTTCAACATCTGCTTCAACATCTACATCAAACTCTTCAGGTGATGTATCGTCGTCAAGTTCTAGTTCAAATGCTTCTTTTTCCTCATCATTTTCTTTGAGAACTTTAAAGAACCTCTTTTCAAAATTTGTCATGTAATTATTTATGCTCTCGACTAAATAATTATATATGAATTCTGGATATTCTTCACCTTATTCTGTTAAGCCTGATACTGCACCAATACAGCAATCACTTAATACTGATGGCCAAAAGGCAATGTACAAAGAGGAAGAAAAAAATCAAAAGGCTCCACCTGAGCTTCCTTTTGAGATAGATCGTATTACAGAAGTATTAGGTAATACATTTGTATCTTTAGCGGACTTACACCGAATGCTTGGTAATGTTAAGTCAAATGGTAGTGTAGATAAAGATAATGTTGAGGAATTACAAGGTAAGATTGATAAAATTAACAACTTAATACTTGAACTTCCGAAAGATATAGCTAAAATATCTATATAATGGTAAGATCGCTATTAATTACCGCTGTTGTGTCGACGTTATTTGCGTTTGGGCTTGGTCAATTCGTTGGATTTTGGAATACTTTTTCATTAGTTACTGGTGTTCAATTTATTACGTTTTGGATTGTTAATTCACGCCAACAGCTTGATAAAGATGCGTTATATAGTGAATTTGAAACAAATATCGATGGCCTGCTATCATTAAGTAGGGTCTCGGTAGAATGTCCCTGCACTAATCATGTATTTACAGAAGAGGTCTTTATGAACTCTGATAATATACATAGATGTCCTAAATGTAATAACAACATTAAGTTAGATGCGCAAATACGCGCGGTATTACAGACAGAACCTGAAGAAGTAACAGGTTAAAGGAACTCTAATATAATTAGGTATATGAATAATACTAATAATAGTGATAATATCGAAATGAAGCGTAAAGACGGTAAGATCGAGTATATGACCAAAGCAGAATTTGCAAGGTGGGCGTGCTTGGTTGAAGGTATTCAAGCGGTTGATCAAAAGCTAGTAGATGCTAATGTTCCTGAGAGTAATACTAAGTGGATTAAACCGCTAGCCTTTGAAAAGTATATTCAAGAACGTTTTCATTCGATGTTACGCGATGTTGAAGTTGAGCATCAGATGGGTAATATCTAAACGACGGGGGTAGCGCTCGGTGTAGATGAAACAGATGGTATCGGTGTAATACTAATTGATGGTGTAACGGATGCGCTAGGAGTAATTGATGGAGTTGGAGATGTTGAGGGGGTAAGGTTAGGTGTAGGTGATATACTTGGCGTTACAGAAACTGACGGAATAGGCGTCTTACTAACTGATGGTGTAATAGATGGGGTAGGAGTAATAGATGCACTCGGTGATGCTGGCGGATTATTAGGAGTAGAGCTTGGTGTAGTGGAAACAGATGGTATAGGTGTATTGCTAACTGATGGTGTTATACTAACCGATGGTGTAACCGAACTAGACGGTGAAGCTGGTGGTTGATCAGGTGTAGCACTAGGTGTAACAGATATAGTTGGAATAGGTGTAAGTGAAATTGAAGGAGTAACTGATTGAGTAGGGGTTACGCTCGGCGACAGAGGTACTACACGAACGGGGCACTCTAGAGTGTATTTCCAACAAGGAAGCTCATCTAATGGATTTTGTACTATAACGTAAGCATCACGAGTATTAGGACAATCTAATCGGACTGTAACACTACCTGTAAGAGATGTATCGATAGTAGGATAACCGTCAGGCGATAAGCTTAAACTACTGTAGTCTACATTACGATTTATCAATGCAGTAATAAATTGTTGGCGCTTACTATTACCGTATGCATATTCTATTGATCCAATAAATCCAGTATCTATAATTACAACTGTTTTATATGTTACTATAAATCTATCCGGTTCACCTTCACACACATCATAATTAAATGTAATATTACGCGCTACTGCACTAGTCGGTGAAACAGAAGGGGTAAGGTTAGGGGTACTAGTTGGTGTAACTGAGGGAGTAACGCTAGGTGTTGCTGATGGTGTTACACTAGGGGTAACAGAAGAGGTTGCACTTGGAGTTACACTTGGTGTAACCGTACTCGTAGGGGTAGGGGATAAGCCGGGTGTAGTTGAAGGCGTTACAGAAGGTGTCACGCTCGGTGTTACAGATGGAGTAATGCTCGATGTTGGAGTGATCGATGGGGTAACAGAAGGAGTAACAGAAGGTGTTACTGATGGAGTAATGCTCGGTGTTACACTTGATGTAGGTGTTATACTAGGAGTAACACTTGGAGTGACAGACGGCGTAACACTTGAGGTAGGAGTTATACTTGGAGTAACAGAAGGTGTTACTGAAGGGGTAACTGAAGGAGTGACAGAAGATGTAATCGACGGTGTAACGCTAGGGGTAACGGAAGGGGTTACAGTGCTTGTAGGAGTTACTGATGGAGTTATACTAGGTGTAATTGATGGAGTAACACTGGAAGTAATGGACGGAGTAACAGACGAAGTAACACTAGGAGTTACAGATGGTGTAACAGAGCTCGTAGGAGTTATGCTTGGGGTAACTGATGGAGTTACAGATGGTGTAACAGAGCTCGTAGGAGTAATCGATGGAGTTACACTCGGAGTAACAGAAGGCGTAACACTCGACGTAGGTGTGATTGAGGGGGTTACTGATGGGGTAGCAGATGACGTTGGAGTTACTGATGGAGTAATGCTCGGTGTTACACTTGGCGTAACAGATGAAGTAGGTGTGATTGAAGGTGTAACGCTTGGAGTTACACTTGGCGTAACACTTGATGTTGGGGTAATCGAAGGCGTTATAGAAGGTGTAATCGATGGAGTAACACTCGGAGTAACTGAGCTTGTCGGTGTTATACTTGGTGTTACTGAAGGCGTGACTGAGGGGGTAACTGAGCTCGTAGGCGTAATACTCGGCGTAACTGACGGTGTGATTGACGGTGTTACACTAGAAGTTGGGGTGATTGTAGGTGTAACACTTGGAGTTACACTAGGAGTAACTGAGCTCGTAGGCGTAATACTCGGCGTAACTGATGGAGTAACTGATGGAGTAACGCTCGGAGTGGTTGTTACGCTAGGTGTTACAGAAGTTGTAACTGAAGGTGTAACACTTGAGGTAGGTGTAATCGAAGGGGTTACGCTCGGAGTAACTGAAGGTGTTACTGAACTTGTAGGAGTAATCGATGGGGTTACTGAAGGGGTAACTGATGGAGTAACTGAAGAAGTAGGAGTTATACTCGGTGTTGCAGATGGTGTAACGCTTGATGTAGGTGTTATACTCGGAGTAACACTTGGCGTAACTGATGGGGTAACAGAGCTCGTAGGTGTTATACTCGGAGTAACTGAAGGAGTAACGCTCGGAGTAACAGATGAAGTTGGTGTAACTGAAGGTGTAACACTTGGTGTTACAGATGGCGTTACTGAGCTCGTTGGAGTTATACTAGGAGTAACACTCGGGGTAACAGAAGGTGTTACACTTGAGGTAGGGGTTATTGATGGAGTTACAGATGGTGTAACAGAAGGTGTAACTGAGCTCGTTGGAGTAATGCTAGGCGTTACTGATGGAGTAATAGAGCTCGTAGGTGTAATCGATGGAGTAACACTCGGGGTAATAGAAGGTGTTACTGATGAAGTTGGAGTTATACTAGGAGTAACGCTCGGGGTAACTGATGGAGTTACAGAGCTTGTTGGTGTAACTGAAGGGGTAACACTGGATGTAACAGAAGGCGTAACACTAGGCGTTACCGAAGAAGTCGGGGTGATGGATGGTGTTACTGAAGGGGTAACTGAGGGAGTTACCGAGCTAGTAGGAGTAATCGATGGAGTTACAGACGGTGTTACAGATGGAGTAACACTCGACGTAGGTGTAATAGACGGGGTTACAGAAGGAGTAACGCTAGGCGTTACCGAACTCGTAGGAGTTATACTAGGAGTAACGCTTGGTGTTACTGAAGGTGTAACACTTGAGGTAGGAGTAACGCTTGGAGTTACAGAAGGTGTTACTGAAGGTGTAACGGAGTTTGTTGGTGTAACTGAAGGAGTAACGCTCGGAGTAACGCTTGGCGTAACTGAGCTGGTAGGTGTTATTGAAGGAGTAACGCTTGGTGTTACTGAAGGTGTAACACTTGGTGTAGGAGTAATCGATGGAGTAACTGATGGAGTAACTGATGGAGTAACACTTGATGTAGGAGTTACACTTGGAGTTACAGAAGGAGTAACGCTTGGAGTTACACTTGAAGTAGGTGTAATCGATGGAGTAACACTTGATGTTGGTGTTACACTAGGGGTAACACTAGGAGTAACAGAAGGTGTTACACTTGATGTAGGAGTAACGGAAGGTGTAACTGAAGGTGTAACTGAAGGAGTTACTGAGCTAGTAGGAGTTATACTAGGAGTAACTGAAGGGGTAACGCTAGGTGTGACGCTTGAAGTAGGGGTAATACTTGGAGTTACCGATGGTGTAACGCTTGAAGTAGGGGTAACTGATGGGGTAATGCTCGGTGTTACACTAGGGGTAACAGAAGATGTAGGTGTAATTGAAGGTGTAACACTTGGAGTTACACTAGGTGTAACAGAGCTTGTAGGAGTAATACTCGGAGTAACTGATGGAGTAACTGAAGGAGTTACCGAGCTCGTAGGAGTGATGCTCGGAGTAACAGAAGGTGTAACGCTAGGTGTAACAGATGAAGTTGGAGTAATCGATGGAGTAATCGAAGGGGTGACACTCGGAGTAATAGAAGGTGTTACAGAACTAGTAGGAGTAATACTTGGCGTAACTGAAGGAGTTACGCTAGGTGTTACAGACGGTGTAACACTTGAGGTAGGGGTTATACTAGGAGTCACCGAAGGAGTAACAGAAGGTGTTACTGAACTTGTTGGTGTAATCGAAGGTGTAACACTAGGAGTAACGCTAGGAGTAACAGAGCTCGTAGGTGTTATAGATGGTGTTACTGAAGGAGTAACACTCGGTGTTACTGAGCTAGTAGGTGTAATCGATGGAGTAACGCTCGGAGTAACGCTTGGAGTTACTGAGCTCGTTGGTGTTACAGAAGGCGTAACACTAGGAGTTACTGACGGTGTTACTGAAGAAGTAGGAGTTATACTCGGAGTAACACTTGGCGTAACGCTCGGGGTAACCGAGCTAGTAGGAGTGATGCTTGGTGTAACAGAAGGTGTAACGCTCGGGGTAACAGAGCTCGTAGGAGTGATGCTTGGAGTAACAGAAGGAGTAACGCTCGGAGTTACAGAGCTCGTCGGGGTGATTGATGGAGTTACGCTTGGTGTAACTGAAGGTGTAACCGATGAAGTTGGAGTTATACTTGGTGTAATCGAAGGAGTAACACTTGGAGTTACGGATGAAGTTGGGGTAATCGAAGGGGTAATTGATGGAGTTACACTTGGAGTAATCGAAGGTGTGACACTCGATGTAGGTGTAATTGATGGCGTAACACTAGGAGTTACTGACGGTGTTACTGAAGAAGTCGGAGTTATACTCGGAGTAACACTTGGAGTAACTGAAGGTGTAACCGAGCTAGTAGGAGTGATTGAAGGAGTAACACTTGGAGTGATTGACGGTGTGACAGAAGGAGTAATCGATGAAGTTGGAGTTACGCTTGGTGTAACAGAAGGCGTTACTGATGGTGTTACTGAGCTAGTAGGAGTAATCGAAGGAGTTACTGAAGGTGTTACAGATGGTGTTACAGAGCTCGTAGGAGTGATTGACGGTGTTACAGAAGGTGTTACAGATGGAGTTACTGAGCTAGTTGGAGTTACGCTTGGTGTAACAGAAGGTGTTACAGAAGGAGTAATCGATGAAGTTGGAGTAATCGAAGGTGTTACAGAAGGAGTAACTGAAGGCGTAACACTTGAGGTAGGTGTAATAGATGGTGTAATAGATGGTGTTATAGAAGGAGTAACACTTGGAGTAACTGAAGAAGTAGGAGTTATACTCGGAGTAACAGAAGGCGTTATTGAGGGAGTAACACTTGATGTAGGTGTTATACTCGGAGTAACTGAGGGAGTAACAGACGGGGTTACTGAGCTAGTGGGGGTAATAGACGGTGTTACGCTAGGAGTAACTGAAGAAGTTGGAGTTACGCTAGGGGTTACGCTCGGTGTAACGGAAGGAGTAACTGAACTAGTAGGGGTAATAGAAGGCGTTACGCTAGGAGTTACTGATGGTGTAACAGTTGATGTAGGTGTTATACTTGGTGTAACGCTAGGAGTTACCGAGCTCGTTGGAGTTATTGATGGTGTTACACTAGGAGTTACAGAAGGTGTTACAGAACTCGTAGGCGTTATACTCGGCGTAACAGAAGGTGTTACAGATGAAGTTGGAGTGATCGATGGAGTTACACTTGGAGTAATTGAAGGTGTAGGTGGCGGTGGTGTTACACTAGGTGTAACTGAAGGTGTAGGAGTCGGTGTAGCGCTTGGAGGGGTAGGAGTTACAGACATAATTCATAAGTTGTAAAAAGATTGTGTCTATTATGTTGGAAGTGGGGTTGATGCGCTTGGTGTAGCAGAAGGAGTAGCTGAAGGTGTTACACTAGGTGTAACGGAAGGAGTTACAGAGCTAGTAGGAGTAATACTTGGTGTTACACTAGGTGTAGCTGAAGGTGTTACAGAGCTAGTAGGAGTAATACTTGGTGTAGTAGAAGGTGTTACAGAGCTAGTAGGAGTAATACTTGGTGTTACACTAGGTGTAGCTGAAGGTGTTACAGAGCTAGTAGGAGTAATACTTGGTGTAGCAGAAGGTGTAACGGAAGGTGTTACAGAGCTAGTAGGAGTAATACTTGGTGTAGCAGAAGGAGTAGCTGAAGGTGTTACAGGTGGTGTAGGTGGTGGTGATACAGCTGGTGTAGCGCTTGGTGTAGCGCTTGGAGTAATCGATGGTGTTACGCTAGGAGTAACACTAGAAGTAATCGATGGTGTTACGCTAGGAGTAACACTAGGAGTAACAGAACTAGTAGGAGTGATTGAAGGTGTTACTGATGGAGTAGGTGACACTGGTGGCGATACCGGCGGTGTTACAGATGGTGTTACAGATGGTGTTGCAGAGGGTGTTACAGATGGTGTTACAGATGGTGTTACAGAGGGTGTTACAGAAGGTGTTACAGAAGGTGTTACTGATGGAGTAACAGAGCTCGTAGGTGTCGTAGTTGGTGTTGGTGTTTGTGATGCACCTGGCGTATATGTAACACTTGGCGTTACGGAAGGTGTAATACTTTGTGTTACTGAAGGTGTTATAGATGCTGTAGGTGTTACACTTGGTGTAACTGAAGGAGAGCACTCAGGGAAAGGATTAATAGGGCTAAGCACAACGCGTCGTAGTTGTTCAAATCTACGAGAGACATCACATAGAAACTCATCAGTTATTCCACAAGATAAGGTGTAGAAAGGGCATCCGACAAATACTTCCCAATCGGCTGCTGAAGTTGGAGCGTATATAGTAACTTTAAGTCGTGATGTATCTGTATCTTTATAAATAGAACTTGTTGCTGTAGTCAATGAGCTATTAACATAAGGATAACCATCTGGTGCAAGAGCAATTGGTGGATAGCTCGCATACTTTAAGGAACTTTCTAGACCTGTAGTAAAGCTACTCCTTAATGCACCACCGTAATTCCAAGTTTCGTTACCAACAAACCCTGTATCTAATCGGATAATATCATCGTATGTATAGACAAAACGATATGGGTTTACCGGTGTACTCCATTTTAAATCAATATCACCAATATAAGCAGACATTCCATATAAAATGGTATGTTCAAATATACCTGGGTAATCAGACCCGAGAGTAGTTAAATCGCATGTATTATCCGGGCAACCGATATTTGGCTCCATACCTAAAAACGGTAATGTAGGTGTATCTTCGAAAATTGGAGGTTCTTGTGGTACAGGTCCGGTTGTTGTATTGTTAATTGCGAAAGCTGTTAGTGGGGTGAAGGTAAACTCACTTTCATTAGTTTCAGCACTATTACCTTCAACATGAAATCCAGTCGTCACGATAACACCATTAGTATTAGAACTCGTAAGCGGTTTAACGAATGAAACTCCCGGTCTATAACGTGTATCTGAATATACATCAATACCAGTTAACTCCTGCGTAAGGAGTTGTGTGTAGAAAGTATCTGTTTCATTTTTATAATCAACAACAATCCTACGCCCATAGTTTCCAAGACGCGCTCTTATTGTTTTCTTTCCAGAACTAACCAAATCAAAAGCACTGATTGCTTGTGTTGTGATTACGTTAAAATCTTTATCTCTTACAGTAATGCTATTAGGCGCATATGATACACCTGATCGAGTAGGTCCATCAGTATAAATAAGTTCTGATGCAAAGACACCAAGACTATCAAATCCGATACCTAATACTGGCTTATTAAGTGGTTGTGAGGATAATGATGCAGAGAGAAGAGTATTACCAGTAAATCCAAGATCAGGTCCAACACCACCCCCGCTCAATGGATAGTTGGCGTCCTGCAAAAACATGCAATATCCAAATTCATCTCCAGATGTATACGCACTAAGCTCGTAAGTGAACGACCATGTTATATCGTATTGTGGAGACATACCCTCTTCAAATATCTGCACTGATACAGCGGATAGAGGTAGCTCTGTTGGGTAGTTGTAAGCAGATCGGTAATTAGTAAAGCCAGTTAAATTAAATTGTGTAGCCGTATAGCCAGTACTAACACCCGCATCAGCATCTGCATCCTCAATCAACCTATTGAGATCATTAATGTTGCGTAGATTGCCAAAAATATCAAGATCATTTGTTGTACTTACAACGCCGAAAAGTACGAGTTGATTATCAACAATAGCCATCATTGGCGAGCCAGAGTCACCAGGAATCAATGGTTCGTGCCAAAGTAAAGCATCACCACCTATTGGACTTTTAAAACCTGCACTAGCATTACCTGCAGTATCGTAATCGTTAGGAAAATCGTCATTAAACTGCCTGAAGTTAATGTAGTTCATTCTATGAACAAGCGACTTCTCTTCTTGATCAGTTGATACAACAAGTGCATCATTTATAGCAGCATATGCTGATGATGTAAAGATATCCGTATTTATATACTTATAGAAATCTGTAGGGAAGATAGGTAGAGGTTCAATAGCAGCAGGTAGATCAGAGTCGAATGTAACGACCATAAAATCACCGTATGGTACACCTAAACCAGTGGCTGCAGTACCCGATACCGTTCTTGTGTAGACGTTATTGTCTCTATCCCAAAAGTAAAAAATGTTACCTACTTGTGCTGATGCGTGAAGAGCAAAAACAGCATGTCTTGGTGTAATAAGAGCACCACCTAAAATAGTACCATCGACATAGCCACCAAGTGTTCGGTTGTTGAGAGGTGGTATACCAGTAGAACCGGAGAGACCATACATCCAGTTATCTGTATTTCTTGTCATTGCTGACAATGTAGGGTAGTTATTAAACATCTCCTTATCGGTAGATGCATCATAACCGCTAATAGCTGTGAGTACAGAATCGGAAAGTGTATTTTTAAGGTCTCTCGCCATAGTATTTTTATCTTAAGGTATGCAATTTACACTCCCCACTCAAACTTAACAAGACCGTCTGCAGTATCATTTGATGTGCCAGCATGGCCTCCCCCACCTGCACCTGCAACACTATCAGAGCCCCAGAAGGAAGCAGTACTACTAACTTCTTCACCTCCATCACCGTCAGTATCCCAACCACCACGGCCACCTTCAATAACATGACCACCGAGAATGTAAGCTGACTCACCTCCTGCAAGGCCTGTACCATTTGTTGAAAGATTACCGGTATTAGTAGTACCATCAGGTACTGTCCCACTAGTTTGAAATTCAGCACCAACTGATCTTGCAAGTTCCGTACCACCAATAGAAATGTAAGAAGGTTCGCCATCTGTATCATTTGTTGTAATACCAGGAGCAACAAAGTATTTAACGTCAGTACCGATGGGGGCTGAAAGAACACCTGTAACTGTAGCAGCAGCACCACCTGTACGTGTACCACCTTTAGCACCAGACCCTGTAATCCAGAACTTTGTATATGTTGCTTTTGTCGTAAATGTTGATAGTACAGCAGTAGTTGTGTCAAACACTGCAACTCCGGGTACTGGTGTAGAAATTACAACATTATCTTCAAACGGATCAAAAGACTCACCTTCTATTACTGCAGTACCATCTGTAGTTGCTTGTAAATTACCGCTTAATGTAAATGACGGTGTTGCAACTGTGTCTGGTAGTGCTTTAATAAAGAATGTTACCGCTTTAGCGCTTAACCCGCTTGTACCAGTGTCTAAATGGTATTCTGTCCCACCTACAGGGTTTGAATTAACTCCATATAAAACCGAATCTTCGTAATCAGGTAAATTGAAGTTTACATCATCACCACCATATTGCGAGCCAATAACAGCAGATAAGTCGCGGTAATCAGCTCCTGCTATTGACTGACCATTACAAAGCAAATATCCACTAGGTACGCTTGATCCCGAAGCAACAGGTATAATAGTTCCAACGGGAATAACAGATGAAGAGTTAAAGTAGACAGTAGCATTTGCTTCTGGAGTGGTCCATTGGAGATTACCATTAGCATCTGAACGTAAAAATACATTAGCACCGCCTAGACCACCAACAGGAAATTGATAATCAACATTGTTAATGTTAATATTCTGTGGTAATTTAAGGTGTGAAACTGAATGAGCAGAAACTCTATCTGTTTTAATTTGCGTACTACTTAACGAGATCTTAGTATTGCTAAGATCAATTGAATTACCTAACGCATTAACAGAAACATTAGCTCCAGAAATTGTACCGACTGAAATAGTACCGTTACTATCATCGATATCAATAGTAGTATCACCAGCCTCTAAAATACGACCAGCTGATAACCAAGTAGACTCTTCGGTGAGTACGTAAAATATATTACTCGTAGATTCAAATGCATAATCTCCTGTAATAGCGTCTGTAATAGTAGAAATATCTGTAACTGACCCCTTCCATTTATTACCTACAACTATACCACCGGCAGTTTGACCATCTCCTACAAACAGACGTTTACCATCAGTAGTGTACCCTAACTCACCTTCTGATAAGGTAACATTAACGCGATCTAAATTATCACCACGACGGACAAGTAATTTAAGAAGGGTGTTTTCGAGAATTTCGATTTTTTTAGCCATGATTTTTATTTTTAGTATGGAAGTTTAAATACTGGGATAGCAAAATTACCACATGTACCAGATGCTATTTTAACAAACCCCGCGGATTTGATAGTTTCGGAGACTTGTGTGCCGCAAGCATTAGCTGATAATACTGATATACATGTTTCACTCGCGCCCCCGTCGCAGAATAAGGAGCCAAAGTAAGGGCCGTTAGTAGTACAACCAGATAAATTTTGCAGAATTGTTGTTTCTGTTGAAGTGACCCTACCTGTACTATCATATACAGCACTATTGAACGGGTTGATAGTAGCCCCTCCAATAGTTTCAAGTCTTATAGTGGATCCATCACCACTCTTTTCAAGTCCGTTACCAAGGGCAGAATCACAGATTGCTTCAGCATCAATGGTATCTGCTGGAGCATTTCTAAACTCTAATTGAGTGCCATCATAAGTAAAAGAATCTGTAGTATATACTCCAATAGGATCAGCACCACCACCACTTAAACCATTACCAATGTTACTAGTACTAACCGTACCACCAATAACACTAAGTTGTCCAGTGCTAGAATCAACTGCAATAGTAGAACCATCAACATTAGCTGAGAGACCAGAGGTTGTATATAAAAGACCACCATTTTCACGAACAACGTTACTACTTAGCTGTGCAATACCAACACCGTTATCAACTATGTGTAATTGATTACTTAAACTATATTCAATAGTTGTGTTATCTGTTTGTGAACCAATAAAGGCCCATGATGATAAATTATCTGCATATGTACCGGAAAGTTGGTATAGAAAATTATTATCATATACTAAATCCCCATTAATTGCATAATTAAGATCTGTTCTACTACCTACAGTTATTGGTGTATGTGCAACATTACCGACGTTAACTCCACCAACTGTAAACCCATCTCCAACCCAAACCCGCTTAGCGTCTGTAGTATACCCAAGTTCACCTTGTTCGAGAGTAATAGCCTGACGCTGTGTATCAGTACCTCTTCTTAATTTTAATTTTACTATTTCAATATCTGGCATTGTTTTAAAATGTTAAGCTGTTCGTTTCCACACATACAAACCAAATGCAGGTGGTAAATTATTATGTGATTGATCACCGCCTGTAGAAAATGTTTTGGTGCTAATTGTCCCACGGTTGCTATCGATATCTGATTTTCTCCCTGATGTCACAGTAGAAGCAAGTAATGGATCGACTAACATATCTACTCTCTCAACACGGTTGTTTTGTTCGTGGTAGTGACTAGGTAGTTCATCTTCTGTTAATGTATGATTATATTCACCTACTGTTATGTCGTCACCAGCTGCTACTGTTTGTGTGGCAGCATTTTTATCCGTTCCTTCCCCTACTCCAGCAATAAACTTACCTTCTGCAACCTGAGTCCAAGTTGAGCCAGTAAATCTTCCTCCAGGGTTAGTATTATCAGTAGAAAAAATAACTGAACCGACTGGGTACAGTGAATCTACTAATGCATCAACTAAATTTGTGCCTAAGCTACCATCAACATCAATTCCTTGACCAGCTCGTCCAATTTTAAGAGAGCTCTTATTACCAAAACCATCATATACATCTTGCAATCCAGATGCCGGAATAGCCTCCCCTTTAGCATGAAGCACACCGACATAAGTATCGGAAATGTTGGTGTTCGTTAATGATTCACTTGCCATACATATATTTATGGTAGTGGCAGTATTAAGCAATTAAATTTCTATAATACCTCCAACAGTATATGACCGTTGTACTGAAGTATCAACATCCGGTTGCACAAAATTAATTAATCTGGTCTGCAGCTCGTAAATCAACTTAAAGCATCTGTTTAAAACACCATTAAGGTTTTCTTCATTACCATGTATATAGAAATTTTCGATTTCTTGTGTTATAAATTTATCAAACTCTACGTTATAATTATAGTCATCAAGCTCTAAAATGTCATTATTATAGGATCCTGAAAATCTACCAATAATATTATTTTTAAGAGTTAAAACATCGTCGATAAGCTTATAAATTTCCAAATTAATAATTGATTGCTGTATAAATCCATCCGGATTTAATGAAAATCCTTCGCTTCCATAGTTAGGGTAGTTAACATCTTTTAGTACTCTTTGATATGATGTAGTTATAGGCTCGTCAAAGAAATAAAGACGGCCATTCGTTAACATATAAGTCTTATCATAGCTACTAGTAGATTGGAAAATTGAGAAACTATTAATTTTAGAATCAAGCAATCCAGTAACTTGTTCTGTGGCCGCGGCCTCCCCAAATTGAGTACCTAAATTCCAAATAAATTGTGCTTGAGAAAAATTAATGTCATTGAAATTCCAGCGATTATTAATAGTTATTGGGTCAGTAGCAACTTCAATAGTCTCATCCGTAAAGTTTAAAAGGTATAGACGCTCAGTGCGGTACTTACCAATAACTTTAGTTGGCCTGGTTTTAAACTTTTTATAAACAGTTTTATTTGTGGCAAAATACCAGTAGTTACTGTCAGTACCTGAAAAGGTTATATCAACTATTTCTTCATCAAGAGCTAATTTATCGTCTAAAACAATTTCCTCTTTAAACCTAAAGTTATCACCACTAAAGCGATATAAGGTTGTTACACGATTGTTAATATCATTAGTAGTTACATCCTTATAAGTTAAAATATATAACGATCCGAAGTCTGGATCGAACCCCATAGCACCTAATGTCTCTATATTAAAGTTAATGGATGTAATACGGGTGATATAGTTAAATTCTTCATCAAAAAGCTTAACTACTTTATTTCCAGAATCAAAAACAGCTACAGTATCGGGATTTACTGCTAATTTGGTTGGCCTTATAAATTTAGTTTGCCGTCTAGCATCTCCATAACCACCGACGAGCTCAATATAGTTACGCTTATTCCTAAGAGAACTATCATTGTTAACGTACCCAGCAATATCGTATCGAAGTACTACATTATTACCAGTATCTGAAAGAAACAGATATTTACTTGTAGATGCAATTCCACCTAGCTCTTTAAATGATAAATTATTTTCTTCTGTCGTTTCGTAACCAGTTGTATCCTCTATAACTGTTAAATCGGTATTCGAACCAGTAAGGCATATAAGATCAGAAGATGTGCAGACAAACAAAGAGAATTTATCATCAAAATCTAAATTAGTTTGAGCAGTAGCTCCTACAACATATCCAAATGCACTTAAATAGTGACTATTCTCAAATCTAATATTGTCTACAAACTGTGGGGTTTCTGTATCCGATGTTCTTATTTCAAACGCTGTTAAAGTATTAGAAGAGAGAGATGCATATCTCAATGACTCCGTATATGGTAGCTTATTAGAGGAGATAAATAAGCGTGAGTAAACAAACGTATTATTCTTCCGTAAATTATCTAATTTAAATTTAAATAAATCGTAATTAAAATTATCGTTGAGATTAAACGTGCAATCGTCTATAGTTGTTGGTAGTGATATTTCTATATCACTAATTACCCGATCTGTAAAATCGTTAGTAAAAAATAAATCAGTGGCAAAAGTATTTTTAGAAGATAAAGCCTTACCAGTTGTTACCTCTCGTGCAACCCCATCTACTGTTTCTGCAAAGCCGTAAAAATCCGAGCCTGTAAGTGTAAATAATTCACCAGAGGTATAAACTTTTTTATATGAAGTATAATCAGTAATCATCTTTTAATAATCTTTAAATACAATATCATTTATCGTAACACCAACTGGTGCAAAATTTCTAGCTTCAGCTAAAATAGATGTTTTTATTTGCTCACGTATAACCGGGTCAGTAATATTGAGATTCTTCACAACAACGTCAATAGTGTTTGAAGAATTAGTTCTGTTAAACTTAAAGAACTGCTGAATTTCGGTTTTCGAAGTTCGTTGACCTGCAGGTAGTGATAACACTATATCATCAATTCGTTTTTCTAGCAAGTATAAAGCATATACTAATTCTGTATCAATAGCTTCATTATAAACAAATGGATTTCTTACAATAAGATCTTTGGTGTAATAATACCCTGGTTGTTTGAGATATGTTGATAGATCCATATTACTCTGGAATCCAGTAGATCCAATAAATAATTCATCACTAAATATATCTTGTATCATATATTTACCAGGCGCAAAAGTTTGATTGTCATATAACTCAGCATTAATATATAACGTTGAATTGCCCTGCACTGTATCTAACCTATATGTAAAGTTATAGAACCCAGGTTCGAAGTCATTAGGATCAAACGAAATAGTTTTAGTAAGAATGTCCTCATTATCTAGATAATTTCTTAATGTTAATTTAAAATCAATTGATGTTGAATCATACAAATGATTAATTACATTATAATTTGTTAGTTTAGAACCGGGGGTGTTATGACCAAATGAAACTCCTGATAATGCAATAGCTGTATTATTTAAATTTTTGTACATGTACAGGTTATCTTCACTATCTTTTGCAAGTACAATAGGGTACTGATTATTTATACCATTTACATATTCATTTACCCAATCTATTGATATAAACTCACCACCAGAAAGTCCTTCCGACAGGATTGTATCTGGTTCTGTATCAGAACCAGCGCTATCAAGACTACCGATTGATCCGGATAATTCAAAAACGCCGCTTGTATTGAATACAAAATATTCAGAGGACTTTAAGATATAAACTTTATCTTGCGCAACTAAGAAGTCTTTAATATTCGACTTAAGGAAAGCTTCTGGAGCTCCATCTAAATTATGCTTAACAATAAAATTGCTAACCTGATAAAATACAGTTGAATCGTTTTCCCAGTTGTTATTACCACCAGGTAGTTTATAGACCGTATCGTTATATTCTAATACATTATCATACAAGCAAAACTCGTTTTCATATACATCAAATTCATCTGCTGAAAGAGTGGAAACAGAAAATGTATTTGTGTTAATACGTCTTACCTTTTGATCACCTGAAATAAAATCTATATGATCGTGCATTTGATAGTATCCAATATACTCTAGAATATCACTACCACAGTCTAGCTTAATTTTATTACCTTGTGTGTTAACTTTATAAAATAAATTTCCAGAGGTGGTGACAATGTAATCATCTAAAGCACTTCTTTTAAATACCTGTTTAATCTTAGTTTTGAACTCAACTTTATTTCTTAATTCAAAGTCAGTGTTAAAAATATATAACGTTTGATCACTTACGACGTGAATAAATGGTGTAACAGTTTGATCTTGGAAAATACCAAATCCGCGATTGGTGTTGTTGCCTAGTAATTCAAATCCATACTTATTAGCAGGATCTAAATACATATCAAAGTTTAGAGTAAAGTTTTTTGTTTCATCAATACTGTCAGAAACATTAAATACACTGTACCTATCGCCATTAAAAGTAAGTTGGTTGGTATCAACCTCCGTACAGTAGTTTTCTGTTTCACCCCTTACCTCCTTAGATGTAATATAGCTGTCAAAAGATGAAATTAATGGAGATGAACTTTCGATAATCTCTCTTATATCAGCATTACCAATACGTTGGTATTTAATTGCAATATTAGGTTCAATGGCTGCATCACTTAACTTATCAAAGAACTTTTCTCGGTTAAGTACCGCGTCAGAAGCATTGAGCGTTAATGTATCGACACTATCATAAAAAGATGGTGCATAAGTAGGAGTAGCAGATAGCGCTGCACCTTTAGAGATTTTATCAGGGTAATAATATCTGTCAACCCATACACCAGCTTCACCCAAAACACCACCTGACAGCCAAGTGCAGAGATATCTGCCGTTATCATACTGAGTCGTATTCTGTCTCTTTATAAAAATTTTATCTGACAATACAGGTGTCGGCCCGGCAAATGCTCCATTATAAACAAATTGTGTATCATTAATATTGAGCTTTTCATATGGGTAAATAGATGAAGGTGCTATAAAGAATGTATCCGTTCCATTTTCAATAAAGACATCTTTATCGTAAAAACTGTAATTGAGATTAATTTTATCTAAACCTTTTTCCTGATCGTTACCAGAATTTATATTATAATACTCACGTGGGTCACGGCCTAGGCCAATCGAACTATCAACCATATTTGAGCCACGTTTGATATAGTTAAATTCTGATCTATTGGTGTCTAGTGAAAAATAGTTTATTGGTAGTGACTCTGCAGAAACTGTGTTGTAAGCAGTAGTAAATACATATTGCCCATCCTCATTAAAACTACTAGTCTTTGTATCGAGAATTAAGTTAGATGATGTTTTGTTGTTATAAGATATAAAACTCTTGTTAATGGAATTTACATTTTGATCTAATGTATAATCAATATGCATTAGATTATCAAGCCCACGATTTAAACTGCCTTGTACTAATGGAGTGAGAACTAGCTCGCCTCCACTTAGCGTAACAATGTTAAGAACACTATCTTCAAATTTAAACAATTGTAAATACCCATCACTATCTAAAACATATCTAAACACATCACTCTGCTCACGAGTAATGTCTCTATAATTGTCTGTGTTTTGATAAAACACAAACCCATATGGGAGATTGGTCTCCGGATCAACCCCGTTATTATAGTTAAGATAAAAATCAAACAATCCATTATTATGCTTAATTCGGCATAAGTTGTTATTTAATGCTTCTATTTCGAAAAAATAGTTATTAGCGAATAACCCAGTTTTGTTAAGAGGTTGTATACCTAATGCTTTTTGATCATTAGTTTGATCTGCGTTACTCTTGAAAATGTATAAATATTGACGCGGCTCATTATTTGGTCGCTCAAACCCAATTTTTGTTACTAAAGAGGTTGTCTCATCACTACTTGTAGATGACAGTGATATAAAATTCTCTAATTTATTTTTACCAGTAAGGTAAAAAGAAGAATAGTTATTTATTCTACTATCACGTGCACCTGAAAGAGCATCAATAAGATTGACATTTAACCCCTGCTCTAGAGTTGATTTAGTTTGCTCAATAGAGATATATCTATCATTATATTCTGCATTAGGAAATGCAATTGAACTAACTGAGTATGTATTGGTGTTCGCCATTTACATACATATTTAATGGTACAAACATGAAACACAATTAATTATTCAAGAAAGTGATATAGGTCGCGTTATTAAACTTCGATTGTAGGTTGGCAATAGTATTGCTAGCGGATGCACCTACCATCTGGGTTGAAGTAATGCCGAGCTTTTGTATATTATCGTAATAGCTTTCACGAATCAATTTAATGGGCTGGAAAACATTAGCGTAAAATCCGTTGTTGTAGTGTATTAAAAATTGCGCAGTTAAGTTAGTGAAATACGAACTTGTAGATGGTACATATGTATGCTCATACTGATTTAAAATAGTTCCACCAACCTTACCATATAGAACTTCATCAAAAATAGATTTAGTTTTATAATCGAAGACAATATCTTTTTGAGCATATTGTATAGAACTGGAATCACCCCAATTGATATCTAATGTAAGGGCTGAATTGATCGCTTCAGATATACCAGTTAATACAAAATTTATTGTAGGAGCTCCTTTGAATGATATTTCTTCCCCATACACATTTGTATTTTCTGTTATGGAAGAAAGGTTAATAAAAATCGTACTCATTATACAGTAAAGGTGAAGTGTCTAGAATCTCTGGTAAATGATCCATTACTTGCTGAAATAAAGCTGAAGTTTGTAGTATCGCCAAAGGTTGAGGTTCTGGTAATATTATTTAATGGTTCATATCTATTTGAATCAACAACGATAAGCTTATTATCCGACATCTTAAACGAAGCATCAACTAAGTGAGTGAAATCGTTTTTATCGCATACAATGTATGTCAATTTAAATATATCATTTAAGCTATTATAAGTTAGTTTAGGAGTATGTACAGAATCCGGAGTGTAATTTCGAGATGAAAGCGATTCTACATTTAATTCAAAAGCACTTAACGTCGTATCATCTGTACCAGTTGGGTACAGCTTAGTTGTTGAATTTTGTTGAATATTATATTCGTAAATTTCTGGATATACAGCCTTGTAGTTATCAGCGAGAGGTGCGCATGTATCATTAGCATTATCTCTAAAGCGTGCAAAATAAACTTTACCAGTTTCTTCGTTATAAAATCTATTAGTAAATACTTCAACCATATTAGCACTATTAACTGAAAATATAGTATTAATAGTTGATGGACGAGTAAATGCCCCTTCCTTATATGAAATTTTGTCAATAATGAGGGTTGACTTTGTTTCGAGGAATATAGTATTTTGTATAATATCAAAATCTAGAACCTCATGATTAATTTGATTTTGAATTGCTGACGAATACTTTGTAATAGTTTTATTAAGTGCAGATGACAACAACTCGGAAGTAGAGTATGTACCATTTTTAACATAGAGATTGCCTATCAATGTTTGCTGCTCTTCTTTCGTGAGAGATGTATTTGATGAAGTAAGGTTAGATATAATAGTGGAGCCTCTCGAGTCGGTATTGTCTAGATAGCGGTAGTTATCCGAGTATATAAAGTCATTAGGTAATACAACCTCATCTGTAAAGTAACCACCTTCATATCTCCTATACTGTGCACCAGCCGAAAGGTAATATCTTACATCAGTTTCAAAGGTAAGTTCTCCGTTTTCAGCAATAATATTAAAGTCAGATTCTGTTGTAATATCGGACAGGGGTGTTTGTTCTGTTTGAATATCAACAGGCGTCGGGAATGTACCCTCTACTAAAACGGTGTAATAATAATTTGTAGATGCTGGATAACCAGGTCCTAAACCTGTAAGCGGATTAGGTAGTTCGCTGCCATCTAAAAATGTAAATGCACCACCGTCACGCCAGAATGGTAGTAAGTTTCTGGTATCTTGGAGGAGTTCTTGATATGGGTAAAACTCTCTCATATATAAAGTGAGAGGAGTATCTAGAGCGGTTAATCCGTTTGTATATGTACTGAGTCCAGATCTAATGGTTGTACCATTAACCGCTGTCAAAGAATAGTTAAAATTATAACCTTCATCGTCATCAAAAAACGTATGACCGTTTAAAAGCAAATTTTTAATTTGTGAAGATACATCCGTATCAATAGGCTTTAAAGGTTCTGTTTTAAATAATGCATACTCATTACCATATATATCAGTTTGATATTTTGATACTAGCCCTTGATTGTATAGGTCTGTAAAGTTTAGTTTGTAACTAATATCATTACGATCTACTAACTGTGAATCGTTACGTTCCTTGGTGGTATACGATTCGTGAGTTGTAGTTTTGTTTGTAATTCTAGGATCTCCAGTCGCTAACCCACTTGATACATTTCTAGTATTAAACCTATAGTCAAATTTATAATATATAGGGTAGTTAGATTGAGGGTTTGTAGATACGTTACCGTATTTAGATGGATCGGGAAATATATAAACTTGATCAGATTCTAACAAATTAGTATCTATTTCATATGTGAACGTTTCAGCGTGTAGTTTAAATAATCCAATATCATCAGCTCTAAAGTTAAGACCCACATCACGCAAAAGTTTTATTTGATTACTTTCAACAGTAGCAGTATCTATTCCCTGTAAATTAAGAGCATTAGCAGCAGGAGTTTCAGCTCTTACTAACAAACCAGATACCGCTGGTGTTGAAGATGTATCAATGTAGTAAATGTCCGTACCAATGTACTTAGAAATCAACGCACGCTTTAAAGAATAAAACTCAGCAATCGTTAACCCGCCTGTTCTATACTGATTGTATAGTTGAACTAATTCATTATCTGGATTACAAATTGCATCAAACTCTGCTGGTGTTAGAGCTGGGGGATTGACTTTGAATGATCGTAAATTTGTTAAGAAATTATCTCCTGAAGATATTGCATTAATACCGGTCGGATCAAGATAATATTTTGTATCAATTTCATTTATATTGTTACTATCTGCCGTATCAGGTAAATCAAAATAATCACCATAAACATCAACAAATTCTTCGATTTCTATTCCTAAATCTCTAATAGCTTCGAATACAGTGGAATTTTCTGTATCTAGAGAATCTTCTGTATTGAAAAGAAAATTATAAATGTTGTCAAAAATAGCTTTTTCTAAACCAGTAGAGCTACCTTTGAGTTTGTTTCTGTCTATTACATATTTACCTTCATCACGCTTTTTCTTATAGAATAGTGCAATATCTTTAAGACGGTTTGCAAAGAAAGGTATAGCTACGTCCAAATCAGCAGGATCGTTGAAATTTATTTTTTCCAAGAAGCGCTTTTCTGTTTCAGTAGTATAGTTAATAACTATTTCTCTAATAAACTGTCTGTAATAATCTTTAAACTGTGTTTGCTGTTCTTCTTCGGATGAGTCTTGTTTAGAGTACCAGGTTTGGAGGTATTGACTATAAAACGAGCTATACTCGTCAGGGGAATAATCTGCCTGTGTATTATTGATAAAATCTAAAAACGAAAACGGTGCAATAGTATCTCTATACACACCATCTGTAATATCAGGGTTAGTGATAGAATACTCAACTAGAACTGTTCTTATAGATTGGTCAGACATAATTATTAATCTTCAAAAAGTTTGAGGCCTTCATATAACGATTGCGAGAAGATATTGGACATTGTACCATCATTCTTCGACCAATCATTATATGATGTAAGGCTATATGAAATAGTGTTATTGGGATCTGTAAAATCAATTATAGAGTTTTCAATATCAGTAGTTACATCTTTCTGATAATAAAAATTATATATATCTAAGATATCACGCCCACCTCCAGATAGCAGCGGCCATCCCCAGCTCGAATTATAATCGCTTAATCTATAGTATTGCGAGCTCGACGATAGTGCCTGAGTTAAAAGGTCATCCTCTCCTTCTGTAAGTACTTCACATTGCCCAAATTGCTCAAGTGTAATTGGGGTACCGCTATTAAGTTCTTCCGATACAGCGGATACTAGCTGACCTGTTGACGTGCCGTATACAATACCATCTGTAATGGTAATATTAGGGGTGATTCTGGCGCTAAGTGGTAAGGTAGTATTTAACGTAGTAAATTTACCACTATACTTTTCTGAAGCTACAATTTGCTGCCCTGCAACAATAATACTACCTCCGTCTAATTTGTCACCTAAGTTGTAACCATAAAATTCGTTATTTCGATAGCCATAAGATTGGTAGTATGTTTGATTTCTATTACGTCGACCGAATAATTGTGACTTACTAATGGATAATAAATCAATAAGCCGGTTAAGTTTAGGTGGGAAAGAATATTTATTTAACTCTGGTAAGCTAAGCATTTGTAAAATACCATCAAGCTCATCAACATTACTTTCGTCGATAGATGAATTGTTATCAAAAAAGTTTTGTATCTTTTCATATGTAGCTTTACCGATAGAATCTTGTGTGGAGCTCAAATCTCCAAAAATTGATCCTAAGAAATCACTCATTAATACCTTAGCATCTGTAAATAGTGGTTGTTCAGCAATATCTTTAAATGCTGCTTTAAAATCTATGTTTTCACCTTTCTTTGAAATGGTATAGAAACTACTTGGGTAAACAGTAAAAGTATTACTAGCGCCGGATATAACATTACCAGAATATGTTGTATGTCCAGAAAGGTATACGTCTTCTAATGTATCGGAATTATTACTTACAAAATAACCTTTATAAAATCCTCCAGTATCTAAAGTTGATAGATCGAGGAAGTTTGAAGTTATATCAATATCATAATTGGTTGTACCGTTAGTTAGAACGATATTTAGCTCTGGACCACTACCTGCACTTAATAGTGGCATATTCTTTTGAGTAAAGTTATTATCATCTTTTACTTTAGCTACAAAAGCAATTTTTGTTGTAGCGAATTTTGTAGCACCAATATTAAAAGTTGTAAAGGAATTGTTAGGACCTTCCCCATCTAACCCATTTGATGAAAATGAAAGCTTATCATATGTATTGTTGGAGATTATAGTAGAAGATACACCGTAGTTAGTTGTGTTAGAGTATTCAAAAATATCTCCTTGCTTATAGCCAAAAATAAGATTATACTTACTCGGATAATCACTCTTAAAATATACATCAGCCGTGCCAGTCAAGCCTGCATAAAAAGCATCAGGATCTGTCTCCGTAGTTGACACAATCTCATTGCTGCTTAGTTTGATATAGATAGGCGTGTCTTCTGTGATTACATTATCAACTTCAATATTCTCAATTACCCCACTCGACGTTAATTTTTGAACAAATGATGAATAAGGCTTTAGGTGACCATAAGTCTCATTAGCGTAACCATTTCTAAAGTAATCATTATCAGTGCCGGCGGATGAATATGCTACTATTGTTGGTATACCAGATTCAAGAGATCTATATGAATTATACCTTTCAATAGTAATTGGATTTTCTAGCTGACCTGCATCTGCAGATAATACAGAAGATAGAGAGCTACTTACACTAATGTCAAGTTTATCTTCAATATAGTCTTTAATATCTACTTTTGAAGAAAAGGTATCTAGATAACCTGTACCAGACCCATCATATAAATAGCATGTAACTTTATAACGACCCGGTTTGTCATACGCATGAGATGCAGTAACACTCTCTACTGTAGTACCATCACCGAAATTCCATACAAGCCGTTTATTAGAAACAAAATCCTCTATACCATCATTTAAATTGGGTATAAAATGGAGAGGTGTAAATGGAAGTGCGAAAGTTTCATATGTCTCTACATTTCTATAATCTCGTACATAGAAAAAATTGTATAGCAAATCGAATTCACCAGATGAATCGAGTTGTAGAGAACTTAACGACATATAACATATTTAATCTTACAATCGTCGTATAGCAATCTTATTCGTGATATTTTGAGGATTGTAGAAATATGCAAATTGAAAATCTTCTAATTGATAATTTAGAGATTGTAAAACATTATCTTCGTTTTTGTAATCGGGATTCCAAATAACAAAATTCAAATTAGGTACTATACTATCACCGTTAATAGTATCAAGACCAGTTACACCAGGGATGTTAAGAATATCTGTGGTGAGCCGTGCAACATCAATAAGATCACCTAACTGCACTCCATTAAAGTAGTTGTTGAGAATATTATATATTGAAGATTTGATGGAACCGTCATTAAGAGCTTGATTCTTATCTAAAGTAACACGTAGCTGAGAATTATTAACTGTATCGTCTACGGAATCATCATCTACATTAGGTGCTCCAAATGCAAAGGCTTTAAATATTGGATCTGAAATAACTACATTCTGTGTAATGTCCTTTTTATTATCACAGAATTCAGCAAGGAGTTGTTTTTGAGCAGAATTTAAATAATTTGGAGTAAGCCCGTTTAAAGTAGGGTTACTATTAGGCACTGTATATACATACACATTATTAAATGATGTCGATGCAGAGAATAAAACCTGCGAAAATAAAATCCTTGAATCATCATTACCTTGTGCGAGACCTATATCATCATAATACGATAACACTTTAGATGTATAATCGTTATTAGATAAGATTTTAACATCACGTGTTATATTGTTAAAGTTTCTATTAAGGGTGTATTCGTAATCATCTTTGGTAACTAAACGATTTTGCGCAGCAAAAACTTTTGGTGCATTACGTCTTATATCTGCTACAGTCTCTGCTATTTTAGTTGGAGATGAAGCAAAGCGATTGTTGAAGAGTAAGTCGCCTAATTGTGCGGCAGTAATTAACGTTTGATTAGTATCGTAAATAATATTTTTTACTGCATCGAAATTAGTGGATCCAAATAAAGTGAAAGGAGTATCCGTAAATGAATTAGGTCCCACTATACCTGCTTCATTATCCGATATAACATAAAAAATTAAAACCGTGTCATTAGCTTCTAATTGTTTACCGTTTAAATTATTACCAAATTTGAATTCGTAGTTACCACTACCATTTAAACGCTTTTCATATTTTTTAGCATCTGCACTCTCTAAGAATAAGGACGACGTTTCTTCGTATTGCGACCATTCTCCTGTTGTATTATTTTGTACAAATATGTTAAATGAATTATCACTAATAAATTTTGAATCTCGAACGTTAGATGTACTCTGTATAAGTTGTTTAGAAGTAAAGCTATCAATTAAAATAATATTTTCATATGGCTCACCGGTAGCATTATATGATGTTTCGGTAATAGTGCCTTGATATAAAGTACTATTAGAAGGTGCAACTTGTTCTAAAGTGTTATCTATAGTTTTTTCAAAAGTAATATCTTCAATAGTTACGTAGTTATTGCCATTAGCTGCAACTGAACTAAATCTTGGAAGAGTATATACATTAGAAGTTAAATTACGTGCAGAGAGAGATATGTTAACTAAGGACGTTTGATCACCTAGTGGATTGTATCCAATGGTAGATACAAGCTTATTCATATTTTCATAAATAGTAGCTGTACTAAATGTAGATTCATTAGAGGTTGTGTTAAGCTGAAAAAGCAACACGTGATACATATATGCTACAACATCAATAAATGCACTAAAGTTCGAACCTTCAAAGTTTTGATCTGTAAATGTTTCATTCTCATTAAGCCTGTCAATAATTAAAGTCTTGAGAGAATTAGCATCAAAAGAGAGATAAGCATTCTTTGGAAGGCTATAGTCTGTAAAATCTTGAAGGCTCATTATGTATATTTAATCGAGGGGCATTGTTATACAACAACGTAACCATCTTTATTGAGAGTAGCATTTAAAGATAGATTGTTGATGTCTAAATCAGGTATACTAAACCCAATTTCAATATTATATTGATTTTCCTCAGGTAGGCCTTCAATACTAACAGTATTTAAAGTTATGCGAGGCTCTTGAACACCTAAATTTAGATAAATGAATTGACTTAAAAAGTAAGATGTTGTTGTACTAATGGGTTCAAATAAATAGCTTCTAAAATCTAAACCTAAAAGTGGGTTGAGTAATTTTTGACCAGGTGTAGTGGTAAGAATATTTTTAACCGAATTAATAACAGCTTGACCGTCTTGTATCTCGGCAAGATCTTTTGGTCCGGATTCAGAGTATAATTCCGGTTTTACATAGCGGCTAAAATCTAAATCAAACTTTATATCTTTATAGAGATAGCCATCCTGTAAAGATTTCTGCTCAATTGAAGATCTTTCTAAATTATCTAATCTTACCGCCATAAATTTGTATAAATATTTATCTTAACGACTAAATATTAGTATGGCTAAAGACAAAAAATTTCTCCATCTTTTTGAGTACTATATGGCTAAGTACCCTGCACGTGGAACGCAAGGCGGTTTTCAGCAAAATGATGTTTTCAAATTTAATGATAACTTTAAGAGTGATGAAGCGTATGAAGGTCTTCCATCTAACGTAAAGGAAATTGTTGATGATTTTATCGATACTGGATTACATCTTCGTGTTAGAGGAATTAGCCCGGAAGGAGATAAAGTAACCCTTTCAGTTGACCATGGAGGTGGTCGTTATGTCGGTAATGTTGATGTTCCATGTTGTCTTGGTGAGCCTGTTGATTTTGGAGTTAATTTACCTCCAATTCCTGATGTACAAAAGCGTAAAGATGATGTTAACATTGACCCTAAAGATGTTGAACAAGATGAAGAAAATCCATCTAACATGAGTGATAAAGGAGATGGTAAGCTCTCTAAGACAGAGCTCACTCTCGAGAAAGAGAGTTATACACAACAGTACATTTAATGTCTAAAAAAGAAAAGCCTACAACGAAGTGGTGCCCTGTATGCCATAGTTCGCAAAAGATATCCGGGTTTCGTTCGTATAGGTGTAAGGAATGTTGGATAGCAGCTGGTAAACCTAAAACTATAAGGCCAAAAAGCAATGACGGAACAGTTTGATGAAGGGTTTAAAGAGATACTTTTAGGTCTACTCTCTCTTGGTGCAACTGCATATGAAACTGATTATATCCTTAAGTTACTAAATAAGCGTCCTGAACCAGTTGAGCAAAAAATTGAGGCTCTTAAAAAAGCTGATGATATGATATCATCAACTAAATTTGATCAGGTTGCTGCTAAAGTAATGCAACGACTTAAATTGGAAAATGAGCCAGTCGAAATTAAATCAGAGCCAGTTAAAGTTAAACCTAACATTAAGAGTAATCCTAAAAAAGGATCGCCAGAATATATTGTAAACCGTCTTCGTAAAGGTGGGCTCACCACAACTGCTGCTGTGGGTATAGTTGCTAATCTTAAAGCAGAGTCTAATTTAAATCCATCTATTAAACAATATGGTGGTGGTCCTGGTAGAGGATTAGCTCAGTGGGAGAAGGGTGGTCGTTATGATGCCGACCCAATTAACTTAGTTAAGTTTGCTAAGCGTAGGGGTACTGATTGGAGTGACTTAGATACACAAATTGATTTTATATTATATGAAATGGATAGGCATCCTGAATATAAGAGGGTTAAAGAGATGCTTAATAATACTGATAATGTAGAAGACGCTACATTGATATTCTTAAAAAAATATGAAAAGGCTGGTACTCCACATACATCTAAAAGAATAAAGTATGCTGAAGAACTAAATGATTTAATATAAAAATGTTTTGGGGTAGCAAACACTTGTTAAAGGCATTTGAAAATATAAATAGCCGTATGAGCAGTAATACAAATGTAAGTTGGCCAAAGTTTAAATATCTTGATGGTAAGATTGAAGGTAATCTCACTAAAACTCGTACACTAGGCTTGGATGACTTTAATGTTATTCACTCATTAGGTTATAAGTCTGACTACCATATAACTACAGATACAACACAAAATAACATAACTAGGCAAGAAGTTGGCTACAAAGGTTTTATTGGTAATGTGCATGCATCAGACGGGTATACATACTACCTACCCGCTTACTCAACTTCTTTAGGTAAGTTAGAGAGAAGCACGGGTAAGATTACATTAGAGAATAAATTTTCTATTGTACCGCAAGTTCGATCTGGAGCTGAAGGTGCTAATGGTATTATCTACATGCCATCATATACTAAGACATTAAAAATTTATACATATAATACTAAAACTGGTGAGGTTGGATTGATAACTCCACCGCAGCCAGGTTATTATGGTCATGTATGGGGAGCAGCAGCTGATAAGAACGGTAATGTCTATATGCCACCAGCATTGAGTAAAAAAATTCTTAAGATAGATACTCAAGGTGAAGTTTCAATACTACAAGGAGGTCCAGTTACCTCTGGTGTATCTGGGTTTGATGTTAAGTATGTAGGTGCTACTTATGTTGAGAGCGTTAATAAAGTATTCTGCTTACCTAGATGCGGTAAAAAGATTTTGGTTATAAACTGTGCTGATGATAGCTACGAAGAAATTGATTTGCCAGCGGATTATCTGGCAGTAGCTAATAAAAATAAAAACTTCCATGGCTACTTAGCCCCTGATGGTTGGCTTTATAGCGCCTTCTGGGCTGATACTAAATGCTTTAGGATCAACCCTAACACATATGAAATTCAATGGAAGGATTATAGTGAGGAGTTTATGGATGGTAAAGATACTATCGAAGAAGCTTCTGGTATTATGAATATAGGTACAGGATTTACAACAGCTGCCATTACAGTAGGTGATAGTGTATATTTCGGGTTAGCTGGTACTTCTAAAGCAGTTAAGTTAGAATTTGAGCCTTCAGTTGCTAAATTATCTAAACCGATAAATAATGGTATGAGTGAGATTAAAATCAATAGTAATGACCTTACACCCGGAATTAGAAATTTGATGGGTGCTTTACTAGCTACTGATGGTGATAAAGAAATTACAATTACTATTTCTAATGAAGATGTGCAAGCAGCACCAATCCCTTCACCATCTTTAGTTTGCCCTACTCCAATGGCAAGTCCAAGCCCTTCATACAGCTGCGCAAATTATTGCACCTGCAGTAACTGTTATTGCCCAACAACTACATGCTATTGCAGTTGTAATGTCTGCACAAGCTGGTGTCCAACTAATACCTGCTGTTGCTGTTAAAGATCTTAAACGCAAAAAGCCGGGCTATAGCCCGGCTTTTTTTATGTATTAATTTTATGTTATTTATTTAAGAAGAGGTACTCCTTGAAGCTTAGGCTTTACCCCATGCATAGGGCTAGCACCACCGAAGACAACCTCTTCATCTTCTTCTTTGTGCTCTTCTTCCTTTTCTTCGTCATCATCTTCTTCTTTTTCGTCATCTTCATGACTTTCATACATAACAATCTGGACATCTTCTGCCAATACAGCAGCTAATTTACCATTATGCTCAATGTAGTATTCTTCAATAAGACCTGCTTCATTAAGGCTATGGTGAAGAATCTTCTTAACGCCCTCAAACTGAGGTGCTTCAATGTGAGATGCTCAATCATGTTCGATGTTACCGCCTTTAAAAGCAGCTTCACCGCTATCCTCAACTGGGTTAGGAGCGTCAGTTGATTCAACAACTACTTCTCCAGCTCGCTGGTTCATGGATCCGTATGCTTCAGCGAGCAAATCGATATCCTTTTTAAAATTATTATGTTGTTTGGCCATATTATTATTTAGTCTCATACAATGAAAATAACATGAAACCTCAGGGATATATCCCTGAGGCCTCATTAATATTAGTTTATCTTAGAAAGAACGTGTAAGAGAAATACCCCCTACAAATTCAAATCCATCATTAGTCCAGATACCTCCACGATCATCAAAGGTGTGAACACCTTTAACAAATGGTGTAAGAGAAGTATCAAGGATACGTACTGGTAGGTCTGGAAGATTTGCAACCAACTCAACATGAGTCAATTCAGTCTCTTCAAGAAGATAACCAACACTAGCTACTGCACTAATTCCACTTACAACTTCGCCTAGGTCAACAGTTACTTCACCGTAGCCGTCATTATCACCATCAAGGGCAATATATTGTGCTAAGGTGACAGTACCAAACGAGAAGTTCTTAGCAATACCAACACCAAGCTCGGATGTGACATCACCAACAACATTCGTACCTTCTGAGTAGTAGTTAAGGTCTGCAAATGCGGTAAATGCACCAATAAATGGAGCATCTAAACCGTAAGAACCACCTACAGTAAACTCAAGCTCTTCCTGCAAATCGTTATCACTAAGTGCAAGAGTAGCAAAGGCTGGGAACCCGACAAAATCAAGGCCTGTGGTTGCCTCAAGCCGGACATCATTATCCCCTTGATTCTGACCACGCCAAATATCTTGGGTGCTGTATGTACCAGTTACTCCAACTCCAAAGTTTAGGTCAGTTGCGACACTACACTCTGAAGCACTTCCTGCAGTAGCAATACCTACTGCAGCCAACATTGTCAATACGATTGTTTTCGTCATTACTCTATATTTATAGGATATGACGAGGGGATATCAACTACCTTTCAAACTATTTTATGATCTAGGTGGAAAGATACCTCTATAACATATAATAGCTTTACAGCCATTTAAATCATCAATCTTAGGTAATGCAAATGTGGGTATAGTAAGCTCCTCTCCACTATCATCACCACCGTATTGCGCTCTAATAACTGCATACAATACTGGTTCGTCTTCTACTTTAAATATTCGACCATCACAAGCATACCAACCTTCAGGTACATAATTACCTGCAAAGTATATAATTGTACCTATGTAAGCGTCTATCATTTTTTCTTCTTCCAGCTTTTACGTGCAGGACCACGCTTTTTATATTTAGTATTCTTAATCTTTTTACAAGCAGCGTGTGTAGGTCTACATGCAGGGTACGAAGCCCCCTTCTTCCCAGCTTTCTTTCTACCACAAGGGCCACCCGTCTTGCAATTAACCCAGCCTTTAAACTTTTTGCCAGTCCTTTTATCTGTACGAGTTTTGAACCAATCACGAAGGTTCTCACTCATCACGATTGCTTCTTTACAAGTCATTTTATATTACCTCCACGGTTAACACATTTCTGAACGTAGCCTGAAGCATACGCAGAAGGCCATACATCATACTTACGCTTAGCTTTAGCCTGACACTTTGCACGAGTCTTAGATACCTTCTTCTCAGCATCTTCTTCACCGTGTGTCTTTCTGGATCTACCAGGCTTGTTAGGTCGTGTGCGTCTATAACGTCCTCCTGCACCGTCACTTCTTGCATCAACGTCACTCGGCTTCCAACTATTTTGTGAATCGTAAGACTTACCTTTTGGAGCTTTAGAAGTACTCTCCTCATTCTCAGACTTCTTCTTACCACCCTTCATGTTAGCGCACCAGTGATACATCTTACCTTTCTCTCCACCATACTTCTTAGCCTTCTTACGAAGCTCAGTTACAGAACCTTTACAGCTTGCACCTGACTTCTTAACACGACCAGGGCGACTCTTACCCTTTACTTTACCGTCGGCGTAATTCTCTTGGAAGAACTTCTTAAAGGTCTTTTTAGGTTCTTCTTCATCAGCATTAGCATGAAGAGCAGCTAAGTATTTTTTCTTAGCAGTTTCAGTACCTTTAGTACACCCTACTTTCTTACCACCTCCCTTTTTATAGACGCAGTACTTACCGTTTACTTTTCTGACTGAATAAGGCATGACTTACCACTTTTTACAAGACCAATAACCAGCTGAAAACTTATCCTTCTTCTGATCGCACTTATGACGTGCACGGAATGACTTACGACGCTTCGGATTACTCTTCTTGATCTTCATATTCGGATCACCAAATCGCACAACTTTCTCTTTACCATCTTTACAAGCCTTGACGACAAATTTTTTAGAACCACCGGAAGTACGCCTAGGGGAGTTGCACTTCATACGATCTTTATCGATCTTACCTTCAGCATCTTCTTCAGCGTCTTCCGAATGACCTAAGCCATCTTCAAGATCATCTTCATCCATAGGCTGACCATCAAGAGTAAGTGCATAACCGTAACCTCCGATTGCGCTGTCTGGATCATTTACAAAATCTTCTGGGGAATTATACTCACCAGCTGAAATCATGTAACCATTAGCATGCTTTTCAATCTCAACGATGATACCACCTTCTTTTGGATCAGGGCTACCTACTTCATAAAGATCACCACCAAGCTCAATCTCAGTGATCTTCTCTTCATAATCATCTTCGTAACCAGAATTGAATAAATCTGGATTACCTTCAGCATCTTCTTCCCTCTCAGAGAATTCACCTAATCTTCTAATCTCTCTAGCATCAGACTGATCAATATGACCTGCAGCGAGTGCATCTTGAATTCGATTTTCTAGGTCATCTTGATTATCCTCAGCATCTCCTTCTGTTTCATCACTACTATGGCCAAGATACTTGTGAACTAGTTCGTCTAAAGCTTTGTGAAACTCATCAATCTCTTCTCCAGTCTTATCCTCAGCATCTTCTTGACGAGCGGGATGTATTCTATAATCAATGTACATCTTCATCAGTTCAGCACCGTAATCTCTGACAATATCTGCAACGGTTGCACCTTCATCAAGAGCGTAGTCGATTGCAGCAAGATCGGAGATTGTATCCTCATCAATATCATCATCTAGATCACTGTAAATCATCTCACCATCTTCAACCTCCGTCTTAGAAGCAAGCCAGTTATTGTAAGAATTAACCATTACGTTATAATTTTTCTCAGCATAGTTCATGTCCTTGAGGACTTCTTCTACTGACTTACCCTTCTGCACTTCTGCATGTATAGCGCCATATAGCTTATCAGCGTCTTGCTGACCTGATATTCTATCAAGGTTACGCATAGCGCTGCCCATATGACCCTCAGTGTAGAGGTTCATAAATTCATTGAAGGTTTCGTTAAA